>JABUBO010000078.1_pt1 | contig 26649 bp, 23 predicted proteins | sample 7240361 | NCBI WGS metagenome assembly JABUBO01 (sample SAMN07256346, study PRJNA390944) | subsurface metagenome | isolation source: Methane hydrate marine sediment | place: Pacific Ocean: Eastern North Pacific, ODP site
TCTTTTTCTCTTGGCTCCACAAGAAAAATATATTGGAAAGAGCAATTAAAGTATTATTGTGTTGGTGTTATAGAGAAAAAGAGATCTCGGGATTTGAGTATAAAGGAATTGAACATTTATACATTTAGTAAAGATGATCCGTTAAGAAGGGAACATTTGGAAGATATTCCATCCTATTATGTTATGGTTATTTTAACAGAATACTATGAAAAAATGACAAACATTACACTGGATATTTTTGAGATGGTAAATGTGAATTCCAACATAAGACAAATCGAATTAGGGGCAAAAGATAAAAAGGTGCTCTATTTAGAAGAATATTCTGAAGAAGATGATATTAAAAAGAGTTATGGCGTGATTTTAATTCCAATGGAAGATGAATCCGAACATGTAAAAAATAAATCCTTTTATAAGAAGAATTTAAGAAAAATGTTGGATGGAAATATTTCTTTTGAAAATTTTATAAAAATTATTAATCCTCATTTTATCTTAGAAAAATGGGCAGCGACTTCAAACATCGAACTTGAAAAAATTCAAGAAATTCTTGATAAAAAAGATTAAGAGAAGTTAAAAAATGGAAAAATTTGATGATCTTTATAAAATTAACAGAGAGAGATTTTTGGATAATTATCGGGTTACTGAAAGCATTTTAAAGAGTACAGAAAAAAATAAAGTTAAAATAATTGCACAATGGTTAGTTGATAATCAATCAGTAGGACCTTCTCAAGAAAGTAATGTAGAAATAATTAATTATTATAGCAAATATTTTAAGAAAGATAAAACTCTTTTAGATTTTGCTCTCGAATGGATTAGAGCGCAAAAGATTAGAAGTAGATATATGCTACATTTAATTAAAACGCATTTTCCTAGTGATAACTCAAATCTTGTAATTGACTATTTTATTTCTTCCTTCTTTCTCAAGTATAACAAAATTTTAAGGGATTTATTTAAAGATACAATTCAAGAATATGAACTTAGCGCACTTTTAGAAATTATATTTGCTTCGGAAAGAGAACAAAATTTTATTTTTGAAAATCACATGGAAAAATACAAAAATAATCCACAATGTCCTACACTTTTTAAAGGTTCAGAAAGAATAGATACGAGTATTCTTACGCTACGATCTGGACTTGCAAACATAATCAAAAGAGATTATGAATCTAAAGTCCAAATTCCTCCTTGAAAAATTACGTATTCTGTTTAGAACTTAAGATAAGTAACTATAAGAATCATTTATCTTTATTGGAAAATATGATTAATCCTTTATATGAAAAATTGGCAAAACTAGTGGTTGAATATTCTCTAAAGATAAAGAAGGATCAAAGAGTAATGATTAAGGGTCCGATTATTGCCAAAGATTTAATTCAAGCAATATATATAGAAATCATAAAAGAAGGAGCACATCCCTGGCTTAATGTGGAAGTTGAAGGAATTAAAGAGATATTTTTAAAGCACACTTCTGAGGAGCAACTCTTATATGTAGATAATCTTGAAAAACAAGCCGTGAAAGAGTTTGATAGATTTATTTCTATACATGCAGATTATAATACGCGGAAATTTAGTATGATTTCACCTAAAACAATTGCTATGTACGGTGGAGCGCCAGATCGAAAAGAATTAAACAATATTTTTGAAGATCGTTTCTTTAAGGGTGAATTAAAATGGGTTATTATTCCTTTTCCGTGTAATTCATTAGCTCAGGAGGCAAATATGGATTTATTTTCATATACACAGTTTGTAGAAAAGGCACTTTTATTAGATAAGGATGATCCAGTGGAAGAGTGGGAAAAAATTAAAAAGGAACAAGATAGAATTGTGGATTATTTGAATAAAATTGAAAAAATACACGTAATTGGTGAAGATACTGATTTAACCCTATCAGTTAAAGGTAGAACATGGACTAATTGTTGTGGTACCGAGAATCTACCTGATGGAGAAGTTTTTACTGGGCCGGTGGAAGATTCTGTTAATGGGCATATTAGATTTACATTTCCAGGTATTTACGCTGGCAATGAAATCGAGAATATTTATTTAGAATTTAAAGATGGAGAAGTTATTAACGCAACTGCAGATAAGGGTGAAGAATTGCTCAAGGAAATATTAAAAATAGATGGAGCAACAAGACTTGGAGAATTTGCTGTTGGAACTAATTATGGAATAACTCAATTTACAAAGAATATGTTATTTGACGAAAAAATAGGAGGTACATTACATTCTGCTCTTGGATTGGGTTTTAAAAAAACCGGATCGAAAAATGAATGCGCAATACACTGGGATATTCTAAAGGATATGAAATTACCGGGTTCCCAAATCTTTGCTGATGATAAATTGATTTATGAAGAAGGAAAGTGGAAGATCTGATTTGTAAATTTCTTTAAAAAAACATTAAACTATTAAAATCAAACAGTAATTAGATGTTATTATGATTAATCCTATATATGAAAAATTGGCCAGATTAGTTATTGAGTATTCATTAGAGGTGGAAAAAGGCCAGAGAATTATTATAATGGGGCCAAGTAATGCAGAAGAGCTCTTACGTGCGATTTATATGGAGGTTGTTAAGGCGGGGGCTCATCCAATGCTTGAGGTAGAACTTGAAGGTGCTCAAGAACTTTTCTTAAAATATGCTTCTGAGGAGCAGTTGTTATATGTAGATAATCTTGAAAGATTGGTAAGGAAAGAATTTGATGGTTTCATTGTAATACGTTCAGATTATAATACACGTAAATTGAGTACTATTGATCCGAAATTGATTGCGACATATAAAGGAGCACCAGCAAGAAAAGAATTAAGAGAAGTTTTTGAGTCTAGAGTAGCAAAAGGGGAGTTGAAGTGGACTTTAATTCCATTTCCATGTCATGCTTATGCTCAAGAGGCAAATATGGATTTATTTTCATATTCAGAATTTGTAGAAAAAGCATTATTATTAGACAAAGAAAACCCGGCTAAGGAGTGGAGAAAAGTAGAGAAGGAACAAGATAAAATCGTGGATTACTTGAATAAAGTTGAGGAAATACATGTAATTGGCGAGGATACCGATTTAACTCTATCAGTTAAGGGCAGAACATGGATAAATTGTTGTGGGCGCCTTAATTTACCTGATGGAGAGGTTTTTACGGGTCCAGTGGAAGATTCTGTGAATGGACACATTCGTTTTACTTTTCCCGGGATTTACGCTGGTAATGAGATTGAAAATATCTATTTTGAATTTAAAGATGGAGAGGTAGTGCGCGCTACTGCTGATAAGGGAGAAGAATTACTTAATGAATTATTTGATATTGAGAATGCTAGAAGATTAGGAGAATTCGCAGTAGGAACTAATTATGGAATAACACAATTTACTAAAAATATACTCTTTGATGAGAAGATAGGAGGCACATTGCATTGTGCGATTGGACTGGGATTTAAGCAAACAGGTTCGAAGAATATGTGTGCTTTGCACTGGGATATCTTAAAAGATATGCGAATTCCTGGTTCTCAAATCTTTGCTGATGATAAACTAATCTATGAAGAAGGAAAGTGGATGATTTAAGTAAGCTATATAAAAATTATTCCGTAAAAACCGAATATTTTTGGACAAAATATTTTTTTACAAGATAGTTAGTTGGTTTAAAAGGATTAATATATCCTTTAAAATTTTTCAGTTCTTTCTCAAATTTTTGTTCAAATTCTTTTGAAAAATCATCGAGTTTTTTTAGTAAAATTGGTAAATCCATAATTGCAAAAGATTTTTTTTAAATCAATGGCTTCAATGATCAATGGCTTCATTAATTGATTTATTCATAATTTTACCATTTATTGCTCTTTTAATTTACTTTCAAGTAAAAATTATAAAATATTCACGTGATAAAAACGCAAAACTTTATTGCAAAATACTATTAGGGCTCTATATTGTCATAGTTTTTACTTTTTTCATAAATATAGATTACAAATTTCCAGCTGGTTTTGCAATATGGTTAGGTATGGGGATAATACTTGGATATTTTGCTTTTTATAATTTTATAAATATTAAATTCCTTCATAGACAACAAGAAATAAACGAAATCGACAAGGAATTTCAAGAATTAAGAGCCAATACACATGAGTATATAAGAAAATTTTTTCATTTCTTCTTTTTTGGAGGGGTTTTATTAGAAGTTTTCATTTTTAACTCAATAACTATTACTCTATTAGAAAATATTCCTGGTTTTGCAGAATTTTGCAATATAAATCCATTTTGGCCAGGTTTTGATTACATAATTTCACCAAAATATATCTCACCAACTCTAGTTGATATCAGTTTAATGGTATTTTTTATGATTGGTTTACCTTTTGCGATAATTTTAGAATTTTTTAGGTTAAGTCCAAATATGGGTATCCCATTTTATCGGTTATTTATCAAAAGTTTAAGACCTTCAGAACAACACAACGTTGGGCACTATTATTACTTCATATTTGGTATTTTTATGGCATCTATTTTTCTACCAATTGCCTGCACATTTGGAATACTTTGTCTCCTATGCTTTGGCGATACATTTGCCTCTATAATTGGTAAAAAGATTGGAAAGCATAAGATAAAATGGGAATCTGAAAAATCGTGGGAGGGAATTATAGGTGGCTCCATAATAACATTTATTACTTCTTTCTTCTTCGTTGGCTGGGAATTAGCAATTATATTAACTCTAATTTTTGGTATTTTTGATATATTTACGCCCAATTTACTAAAGATATCTGATAATTTATTATATCCATTATTAGCTGGCATCATCTTGTACTTAATAGTTGTAATTTTTGGTCATCAAATTCAGGCACCAGTTGCAGAAATTTTCAGGCTTTTTGATGAATGGTATGCAATGTTTTACCCGGAGTGGGCTTAATGTCTGGTAATTTTTTTAACTTCTCTTTTTTTGGGATAGATGTCTAATTTTTCTTTAGATGATAATTTTCCTTTAAAAAGAGGATAAAAACGAATTTTTATTAACCTTTTTTTAATTTTTAATATTATTATTTGAAAATAATTCTCTCAAAACAATTCTATGATTGAAGAATTAAACAATATTGCTTTATTTATTTTTGATTTAGATGGAGTCATTTATCGAGGAGATGTCTTGATAAATCATTCAAATTTAATCATAAAGATTCTACGTAATAAAGGTATTGATATAGTTTTTAATACAAATAATTCCACAGCCACACGGGATATGTATGTTAAAAAACTTAAAAACTTTGGAATTCAAACCATGAGAGAAGATATTTATACAAGTGCTTATATTACTGCTCAAAAATTGTCTAAAATAAAACCTAATTCAAATATTTTCATTATAGGTGAAATTGGGCTTAAATTAGAGTTAGAAGCTCAAGGACATAATGTTTTTACTGATAATTCTCTCTCAGATGAGATTGATTTTGTAGTTGTTGGTTTAGATAGACATTTAACTTATGAAAAAGTGAGTATTGCTCAAAAATGTATATTGAATTACGGAGCAAAATTTTATGCAACCAATTCAGATGCTACACTTCCAACAAAACAGGGAATCTTACCTGGAGCTGGAGTTATGGTTAAGGCAGTTGAGATCGCGACAGGTCATAAGCCTTTAGACATCTTTGGAAAACCCCAGATTACGGGAATTGAGTTGATATTAGAGAAGTATGATACGTCTCCGGATAAAGCAGTATTTGTAGGTGATAGATTAAATACGGATATTGTTGCTGGTAATCGAGCACAGTTAAAAACAATTTTAGTCCTTACTGGAGTGACTAACGAAGAAATGTTGAAAAACATTAGCGGCGAACTGAGTACTCCAGATATTGTAATCAATACATTGAGCGAAATATTTATTAATAAAAAGCTCTAATTTCTAATTTTTTTCTTTAAAAAAAATATTGGAAATGATACGGACATCTCCGATAATGATAGTTTTTATATAGTTAAAGGTAACAGTAATAATCATAAAAATAATTATGATCTAATCGGGTTGGGATAATTGAATTTTATTTCTAAATTTGAAATAGAAAAAACTAATGAAAAAATTAGAAACAATGGAGTAAAATTAAATGTTTTAAGAGGATATGAAATTATTGGTGAATCCTTAATTTTTAAAATGTATGATGTATTCGGGCGCAACGCTCTTCTTAGTTTATTATACCAAGTCGGAACAGTCCCAGGATTGACAATTGCAAAAAGATTGAAAGAAAAGTATAAAAAAAAAGTATTTGGAATATTGGAATCCTTTCAAATTCTTCTTGGAGAATTAAAAGAATTTTACTCTGTTCAAATTACAAAAGTTGAAGAAGATGAGGAAAAAATTAGGTTTATTATCGAAAATAAATGTTTCCTCAGAGATTCCTATAAAATACGAAAGAAATTAAAGCCCGGGAAAGCCTTTTGCAGAGTAAATAAAGGATATTTTGAAAAGGTTTTGAAAGAAATGCTTGGTGAAACGATTAAAAGCGTAGAAATTAATTTTTTAGATAACAATGTTGAAAAGGACGTCTGTGAAGAAGAAATAATTTTTTATAAGTAAATTTTCTCCCAATATTTACTTCAATAATCTACTATAATTATTGAGAAAATTCAAATTAAATATTTTAGAATTTAAAATTGAGGAAACCTGAATGAACTCATTTGGAGCATGAGCAAAACCCCCTATCCCAAAGCCACCTACAATAAAATTTTTTTTTAACTTGGTTTTAATAATACTTAAAGGGGCTGCTGCTGGACTTAAAGGCCATATCTCAGGTTCCAAATTCATATCTTTACAAGTCTTTAAAAAAGCTTTGCTAATTATGGAATCTAATGGAACTCGAGAACCTGAATACCCCATATTGTATTTTAAATCGAATTTTGAAGCTGATTTTTTAATAAAATTTTGTAATTTCTTCTTAATTTCGTTAAAAATCTGTTCAGGGGATATATTATGGGCCCATCTAATATCTATATTTGCCAATGCAGAATTAGCGACCATATTTTTATAACCAATTTCTAAATATCCGGATTTTAACGAGGAAATATTAAAAGTAGGCTGAAAAAGATATTTTAAAAAAGCTGATTTGATATTGGTATCTATTATTTGATTTATACCCGCTTTATTAATAACATCATCCACATTGATTTTTTTAATTAGATTTTCAAAAATAACCTTTTCTGAGTTGCTATACTTATAAGGTTCAGCTAATGCTTTAATTTTAAAACCTGTCTCATCATATAATTTATTTAGAAATATATTCAAGTCCCTCGCTGGATTTGCAATTATATTACTAAAAGCAGAGTGGGGTTCCTCATTTTCTGAATAAGCCTTTATTGATAAAGAAATAATACCTTTATATCCCATTTTAATCACTGGTGTCTTATCTAAATTTTGTTTTGCAGAAGGGTAATAACAATCAATACATTGCTTTAGGTTTTCTTTATTTTGATTCAGAAATTCACGAAATGTTGGAGAACCAATTTCTTCTTCTCCATCGAATACCAGTGATAATGAAATTGGCAACATATTTTCTCTTTTTAATATTTTTATAACATTTAGGAACATCATTAATGGAGTTTTCGAATTGTATGCACCTCGGGCAATTATGCAATCTCCCAAAATATCTAAAGGAAATTTTAATTTTGAAATTTCAGCTGCAAAGGGGGGTGATATCCAATCCTTTTCCTTACTTACTGGTTGCGTGTCATACATCATAAAGATTAAAAGTTTTTCAGGACGATTTCCCTTTACTTCAGTAAAAATAGTAGGATTAATTTTATGCTCAAAAATATTTATCTCTTCACAAAACTCAGAAATATAATTAATGATGAATTTTTTTGCTTGCTCAATCCCATTTGAATTTAAAGAATAACTTGGAATTCGTAAAAATTCTTGTAAATCATTAGTTATGAATAGAGCGTTTTCTTCCTGAATTTGGTTTCGAATACTTTCTAAATTAATACTATTAGACACGATCTGATAACCTTAATTTTTAGATAAATATCTATTAATTTTATACAATTAAAAAATGATTCAAAATAAAAAAAAAAAATTTCTTGAATAATAAAATATTTGTATTTTGAAAAAGAAGATTAAGAATTAATAATTTACTTTCTTTCTTTTTTGAAATAATTCCTTTAATTCATTTAATACTGTCATTCGAGTACTTTGGGAATCAGTTTCGGTGGCTTTGGGTTGTTCTGGTGGTGGAGCTGACAAACCCGCCTTGAATTGATTTTCTAAAGCTTCAAATCTCTTATATATTCCATTAAATTCAACCATTATATTTTCAGAGAGCCGAATAACTGCGGTTAGAGTGCTGTCCAGTATTTTCCCAAGACCTTCTACCTTTTCTAAGGTTGGATTTGTTAAAGATTGTTGGTCTCTTAGTACATCTTTGAGAAATCTTGCAAATTTTGGTTGTGAACTAATAAGATCGTAAATTGAACTTGTAAAAACTTCATACTCCATATATCGCTCTTTAAATAGATCATTTATCCCTACCTTGGCTATCTCAACATTTAATTGAAATTCAGGAGTTTCGCGTAAATCCGGGTCGCTTTTATGAATGAAAATCAAAAAATACGGTTTTTCCTCAAAAATCTTAAATATTTCTAAAATTTGGGAGAAATATTCAAAAGATTCGTCAAATTTATCCGGGTCTTGTACATCTATCACATATAATACAAGGTGTGTTTGGAAAAAATATTTCTCTGGTTCTTTTAAATACATCTTTCGATATATTTCCTGGCCTCCGAAATCCCATATGAGAAGGGTGAGATCTTTCGTCTCTACTACTCTTCTCTTCACTTTTTTTGTAGGTTTCAATTTACTTAATTCTTGGATTCCTAAGCGTCCTCCAAATCTACTCAATATAGCTGTCTTACCTGCATTTTCTAGTCCTACACAAATTATTTTGGTTTCTTTCTTCTTAATTGGTTCTTTCTTTTTCGCCATTCGAACAATAACATCACTTATTATTATCCCTTTCTTTAATTTTGTTTCAAGGTTAGGAATTTTTTCAGTAAGTATATCAATTTGTTTTCTCATTTTTTCAACGATCTTGGCTTGTTTAATTGGATCTTCGGTAGCATCAAGAGAAAAGAATTGGTCAAATGGTTTTTCTTTATCTAATTTACTTAAATCTTCAATAACATTAATGTCAAATAGTTTTGAAATAATTTTTGTATCATTTTTAGTGAAAAATTTATACGCAAATATTGGTAATTTTGCTAAATCCCCAATTGATTTAATTTCTTTGAGATTAAGAAATTTTTTATCAAAATATTTTAAAAATGGTGCAATAGACTCTTTGGACTCTTTACTCATAATATACAATCATTTTTCTAATATTTTTAATATTTTTTTAATGTTATTTAATTTTTATACTAATTTTAAAACTAAATTTTTTCCTCCTATATTATATAATGATATTCATATATTTTAATCACTCTTTAAAAGATATTAATAATAATTCAGACAATTGATCAGTAAAAAAAGAAGTTCTTGGGATTAAAGATAAAAGATTAAACATAAAATTATTTTTATAATTAGTTTTTAGGTAAATTATTAACATTTTTTTCTAAAATTATAAATATTTAAACTCTCATTTTATTGTTATTGTAATCCCCAATAAAATCTAATACTTCTATGAGTAAAAAAGATTTCAAGCAAAATGACCAATATTTTAGCCAAGACGAAGAGCCTTGTTGCGATTCAGTTAAATTAATTGAGGAAAATGGTTATGTTGTGTGTTTAAACTGTGGATGTGTGTATTATCAAATTTTTGATGATTCTCCTCGAAGAGCGTTTACTCAAGAAGAAGTAAGAAAACGTAAGAAGAATGAACCAGTTTATAGTCCCATTGGCCCACGTACAGTCATAAAAGGTCAGAGAGATGCACGAGGCATATTATTAACGCCTAAATACAAATCACAGTTTAATAGACTTGCTAAAATACATCGTTCTCTTACTACTAGCTTTGAAAGAAATTTATGGATAGCATTGCCTAATTTACAAAGACTCCAAAAAGTATTAGGCATTCCAGACACAGTAGCAGAGGACAGTCTTAGGATCTACACCTACACCGTTAAAGAAAAGCTTACTATGGGCCGTAGTATAGATACATTACTTACTGCTTCAATTTTTGCAGCACTTCGTGTTCATGGGATTCCTAGAACGATTGATGAAATTGTAAAAATTGCACAATTGCCCAAGAAAAAGGTTGTGAAAGCTTATCGTCTCATATTTATGGAAGTACTGCCTAAATTAAATTTAAAAGTTCAATATTTCGATCCTGAGCGATATGTAGATAAATTCGTTGAAGACCTACATTTATCCATGAAAGTAAGGAATTATGCAATTGATATAATTGAAAGGGCTAAAAAGAATGGATTTAGAATTGCTGGAAAAGATCCTAAAGGAATATCATGTGCAGCTATCTACCTTGGAGCAAAGAAATATAATGAGCCGCGCACTCAAAAAGAGATTGCAGACTTATCTAACATTACCGAAGTTACTTTGCGTATGAGATGCAAGGACCTGCTCAAATTTGCATTTTCGGTATTAAAAACAAAAAGTTGAGAAGTCTTACACATTAATTAGATATTATTATCTATAACCTAAGAAATGAGAATAATTTCCTCATCAAATAGAGGTAGGACATCTCCACTCAATATTTTTTTACCCAATTCATATAACTCATTTTCTCCTGCTAAATTTGCTTTAATTAAAAAAGATAGCATTAGACTATAGAATGTATCTTTTAGTAACTCTTTTGAGATTCCTAATATATCAAGAATCTCTCCCAATTTTGTTTTGATTGATTCAAAAGATTGATTAGTTTTAATTAAACAGAGTCCCCATAAGAGTATAATAAAACTTGCATTTTCAAAATCTTTTCGTTTAATCAGTATTGTAGCAACGTGGAGATACTTGTTTGCCGCTTCTCTAAAATCATTTTTGTTTAATAAATCTAAGATCTCATTATAGTATCTTCTTCTTAAAGCACTTCTTTTTTTAAGGACTTCTTTTACGGTTCTTTTTAGATCTATTTGTTTTTGTTTTAACTTTGCTAAATTTTGTTCTAAGAGGATCTTCTTTTTAACTATTTCTGCTTTTTCTTTACGTAAAATATCAGCTTTTATCTCTTCTTCCTTTTGAATAGAAGGTTGTTCAATTTTTCCCTCAGGAATTTCTATTATTTTTCTTTCTACTTTCATTTCTGGAGTTGCTATATCAATATCTTCTCCTAGATATAAACTTAATACTAATTTTTCTATTTCGAAGAGTGGGAGAGTTTTCATGAAACCAATAGCTTCTTTAATTCTTTTTTCATCTTCGTATTTCCTCATTTCTATAATATATTCAATAATTTTCACAGGAAATGTTTCGAATAGTATTTTTGCATAGTCTTTCAATTCTTTTCTAATAGAATTTATAAAAATTGGAATTTTTTCAAATTGATTTTCTTTTAATAAAATTAAACATGCAACCGCGATGGATATAGCACTTAAATTATATTTTTTAATTTTCGTTAATCTAATAGCAACATCTTTATAAGCAGCAATTGAATCTTCATATTCTCTCTTAATAAGTAACATAAGAGGTGTTTGAAAATATGCTCTTTTTAATCCTTTTCTCGATTTGAATTGCCCCCCAAGTTCACTTAAAGCTTCTTTAGCTTTTTGTTTTAATATTGATAATTTTTCTTTTAAGAGCTCTCCTTTAACTGCTTTTTTAGCTTTTTCAGCTTTTAATGCACTTCTTTCTGATTCTAGTTTATGGATTTTTTTGCTAATGATTTTTGAATATCTTTTATTCTCAATTCTTTGATTGTAAGTATTTGCAAGACTTAAATCTTCTAAAAGAATATAAGTTTCAGCTATTTTTTTATATATCTCGTCAAAATTTATTATTTTATTATCCAAATATGATGATGAGATATATAATGCCTGTTGGATTAGAGCAAGCGATGATTTTATGCCTTTTATGTTTTCGTTATTTTCAATTATTTTTAATGCGTATTTTTTTATTAATTCGATATAAAATTCAGAAAATTTTGTTGAACTCTCATAAATCATTAGAGACCTATATATTCTTAATAATTTATCAATATAATTCTCAATTTTTGCATATCCGTCCTTATTATAAATTGACTCTATTGAATTGATAATTTGAAGTAATTTTCCTTGGAAATATCTTTTCTTTGTGATTCTTTTTAAAGACTTAGAATGATAAATAAATTCGGGTAAAAAATTACCCTCAATTAAAATATTTAAAGCTTGCATATTAACATCATCAGATAAATCATCTTCTCCAAGATGCTTTAACAATTGAGATTGCTCTATTAATATACTAGCTCCTTGGATTATTTTTCCTTTAGAAACATGATGATTTGCTAAATCAATTGCTTCTTTACTAGTATTTAAAAAGATATTTTTTTCTGCTTTAATATATTCTTTTAGGATTACAACTCCATGTTCAATAAATTCTTCTTGTTCCTTTTTTTTCCGTGCTCTATCACTATCTTCAACTTCAGAAACGAATTCCGTCAATTTTTTCTTCAAATCTAAAGAATTTAATTCATTAATTAAAAGACTAACCATATTGAAATTAAGAACTTCTGCAAATGAACGTATTATTTTTTCTAATTGATTATCTAAATTAACTCTTTCAGCATCAAAAATATTCCAAATATTCACAATCTCATCATATGTCTCTTTAGCACTATAAATATCATTTTTTTTAATTTTATCTTTAAAGATTAGGATTAATGCTTCTGCAAGTTTTTTTGCAATTTTCTCTAGATCTTCGAACAACCCTTCTTTTTGATACATATTTGTTGATAAGTATAATTGTTCTCTTGCAGTATTTAACTTATTTACCGAGATTAAATAGTCTATAGATGCATTAATTTTATCAGTTATTTCATTCAATATATCTTTTTTGTCTATCCTATTCATTTTTTGGCAAATAATAAAGGCATTTTCGACTTTCGTTGCTGAAATCCATGAATAAATGGCATATTTATATGCTTGTTGAATAAGTTCTTTATCTTCTAATTCTAGAGAAGCCCAATTTCCAGCAGTTTCATATTGTTTTGCAGCTTCATCGAAATTATTTTTATTAAAAAGTCGATTTCCATATGCAATCATATTATCAACGTAATATCTTTTAAATAAGAGATTTTTCTCTTTATCAATCTCTTGTATAACATCTGACGCCTCTAAATATCTATATGCTTTTGAATATAAGAAAGATGCTTGCTCCCCGTATATAAAGAAATCATCCATATTATATATATTTGCAACTCTGGCTGCACACTCTGTAGCTCTTGCAGATTCATAATATTTACCTTCTTGATAAAAAGTATTTGCTTGTGATATAAAAATAGAAAGCCGCATCCAAGCATTTTCTGCATTGATTGGTATTTTACTTGTAATCATTGATTCTGTAAGTGTACTAAGCACCTTGTAAAATTGATTAGGTGGTAAATTAATAAAACTTTCATATAAGGGATAATTTTTCCAAACTCCTTCTAACAAGATATTAGAAGAGATTGTTATAATTCGACCAGGACTATAAAAAAAGATAATTATGGGGATGCCTCTTCTTACATCTGAAATAATTTCTGATAAAAGTTCAAATAAATCCCACTCCCTTTTTTCCATCGGGTTAAGAAAATAAATTATTCCATCAACATTAGGAATAATTTCATCAAAATCCGCTGTAAGTTTTGCAACAACATCAATTTCTAAATTACATATATTATCAAAAACTTTAATTTCTTTATAACACTCATAAATATCTTCCTGGTCTTCTCCATCTTCGACACCCGTATTCATTATATATGGTATTGAACTTTCTGGTTTACCTAGGACAAGGATACGAAACATGTAGCGCATTTTTTTCACCTATTATCTGAGCTATATTACCAAGAAAAAAAATACTATGAGATCTTTAATACCTTTAATACTTTTTTTGATTTCTAAATTTTTAAATTTAATCATATATTCTAGCTTTTTAATTCGGGGTTTGGATATTATGAGTATTTCTGAGTTAAACATAGGAATCATTGATAGAAATTATGAGATCATTAAAAGAAGAATGATAGCACAAATGGAAGATGCAATAAAAAGAGGGCATACTTTAATTAATAAAGAGCTAGATACGGGAATATTAAATTTTATTACTAGACCATTTATAAATGTTTTTTATAGATACTGGTCCAACAAAGAATTAAAAGAAGGAACTTTAAAACAAATTGAAATTACTTTAAATTCAGCTAAACTCTTGATTTTAAATGGAAATACTCCAGAATATTTTAACAAATTAATCGAGGAGAGTTTTCCAATTTATTTATCGGGAGATCAAACAGATCTACAATGCAAAAAGAATCATAAAAATTACTCTAAATTAAGAGAAATCAATAAAAAGGCTTATATTACTAAAGTTAGAGGAGCAGTAGAGATGTTAAAAATAACAGGAAATGTTCAGAATTATGATGATTTGGTAAGATTTGCATTCAAGGATCGAAAGACGGCTTATAAATCTCTTTCTGAACAATTAGAATTTACCGATCAATGTATTAAAATAGTAGAGGGGGATTCCTCAATATTAACTGTCCCTACAGCTAAAGGTTTAATCCTTAAAGTTTTAAGAAAAGGTTTTGAGCAAACAAAACTAAACCTAAATAGAGATTTAGATGAAACTTTTAAATAATTTAAGAGCAATTTTTTTATTTTTGTTTAGAGTATTTGTTTTTATAATTATTTATTATTACTGTTCTATTAATTTTAATTCTATTTCCAGACCTTTTATTGAGAATCAAACCTTTTTTATTCAATTTAATTTATCATTGTTTATTTTCGCAATTTTTTCAAACCTTTTTGGATGGAAAATTGGTTTTATTAGTGGTTTTTTGGGAGAGTTTTTATATCAACTAAGCTTTTTTCCGGAGCATACAATTTATTTTGATTGGATTATTATTGTCGGACTTATGGGGTTATTATTTGGAATATATGAATATAAACCGCTAAAATATCAAAAAGGGACAACTAAAATTTTTAACAATTTTCTGGTTTTCATTATTTCCTCCTTTATTATGTTAACTATATCCGTATTTTTTACTGCGCTTAATTCTGACCTCGAGTTAGAATTAATTTTATTAAATGTTGGTTTTAAATTATTTATGGAGATAATTATATCGGCTGTATTTTTAGTTCCAATTCTTATCTTCATAATTGACATGTTATTTTCTTCGACTGAGAGAGAAATTTATAATGTGTTATTAACTCATCATTCATATTTTGAAATTGATCATACATTTAAAATAAAATTTGGACGTACGAATGTATATTTTTGTTCCAGATGTAGTGGAATGATAATTTCACTTGTTTTTTCATCGTTTATGGTTTATTTATATGAAAACATCACCGAAACTCCATTCAATCAGGAATTTGTTTTGTTCTTATGTATTTTTCTTCCAATTCCTGGATTAATTGATTGGAGCACTCAAAAATTGAAGTATCGAAAGAGCAATACAAATAAAAGAATAATTACTGGGTTTCTTTTGGGGATGTCTCTGTATTTATTAGCTTATACTAGAGATTATCTAATGTTAATGTCTATTATTATAATAATATACTTTTCTATATTTTTTTTAATCTATTATATTGGCTATAAAAAAGAATTAAAAGAATATAAAAGATCCATGAATCAATTGAATGATTCTTCGCTTGAATAATTTTAAATTTTTTTAATTAGTATTGGTCTATTTTGATAACAATTGGTCTAAAAATCAATTAAATATTATTTATCTAATATTCTAATTAAGAAAAAAAAATAAAAAAATGAAGGAAAATGATATTAGATATAATAATTGGTTGGACTAGTTGGCAAGACTTTTTAGGATGGTTTAATTCGCTTCGTTTACTCGAACAGATCATATTTACTAGCTTAATAGTAGCATTTGCTGTCAGTGTTACAGTGCTTGTGTGTATTGGGGTCTATTATTTGATAAAATATCTTTGTTTGGGAATTTTCTATATATTAAAGTGCATTTTTAAAGGCTTTAAATTCGTTATAAATAAAATAGTTGATTTAATAGATAAAATATTAAATTCAGGAGACCATAAAGTTCCCTTGACAGATAAAATAACCGATAAAAGAGAGAATTCTCAAAAGTCCGTTGTAGAATTACCAAGAATGATTGATAAATCACTAAAAAATGAACAAGATCTTGAATATTGCTACTGTACTGAGTGTGGAATGAAATTTACTGATAAAATGCATGAACATTTGGATTCAAATGGCATGACTTTTTGTATTCATTGCGGACAATGCTTCAGAATAGATATGCTAAATAAATTAGATGTACAACCAATAAATCAATCAATAACAGAATCATATACTTAAAAAAAATTTCCAAAATATTTTTTTATTATTTGTTATTAAAATATAACTCAGAGAGGAATATTAGAAATGAATGATGAACAAAAAAATGTTAAAAGTTCAAAATACTTTTGTAGGGAATGTGGCCATCAGTTTCCTAAAGAATTGGTTGAAAGAATTGAGAAAGGAATCCAAATTTTTTGTGAAAATTGTGGGTACAAGTTTCTTTTAGAGGGAGTTAAATTCCGTGAATTAAAAGAAAAAGATTTAAAGATTAAAGAAAAAAAGGAGCTTAAAGAAATAAAAGAGCCAGCCTCTCGGAAACTAAAAGAACGAAAGATCTCACAACGGGGGATGGTGAATCTTAATAATGTAATCCAAGATATCAATAAATTATCTTACATTATCTTAATCATTGTTTCTATACTTTCTTTATTAAGAATATTTCAATTAAATTGGATTGGAAATGATCTCCAATTTTTAAGTATAATTTTTGAATCAGTAGCACTCTTTATTTTTGGGCTTAGAATTGCGCATTTTGATAAAAATTATCTAGCACCTTTAATTAAGAAGGGAGAATATAATAAAGTTGGTGTTTCAGCTATTGCTTTGGGTATTTTAGGATGCATAGTATATGGTGCAGGAGTTGTATTGTTAATAAAAGGTATTCTATTAATAATTTACATTTCACAAGATGAGAAAAATCGAGAATTTCAAGGCTATGACTGGGGATTGTTAATAAAAGACTCGTTAAATTCAATATCAAGTTATGCAGGTGCATCAATTATAATTTTAGGATTTGCATCTTTTGCATATATGGCTATCTCAAGTATTTTAATTCCTTCCAATTTCCGTTTTTTTAGTCTTTTAATTTTTGGTTTTGTTTCGTTGATATTATCAATAATAGGAGTTTCTATTGACAAGAAGAGATCTCCTACAATATCATCCAAGAAAGTTTTTGAGGAAAATGACGCCGGGTCATTTCTCGTTGCAGGAATTATTGGATGCTTTTTTTATGCCTCTGGAGTTTTTATTTTGCTAAAAGCAATTACGATAATAATTTTAGCTCAAAAAGGACGACCAGAAAGATTTTTTTATGATCCTTCTCGAAAATTATTAATTTCCGAAGAATTAATGCCTATACAGCCATCAACTTATCGGCAAGAACCTCCAAAATCACCTTATGAAATAAAAAGCGATGAAAAAGGAAAAGATCAAAAATATATCTCAGTTCCTTTAGCCTCTAAAAAAGAACCACCTTTAAAACCTTTTCCAATAGAAGAGAAAAAGGATATTGAAAGTGAAGCTCAAAAAAAGGATAAAAGACTGGAGGAAATTCCTTTCTTTGAGACAGTAAAGAAACCTATTGAAAAAAAATCAGAAAAGCAATTAGAAAAGGAAGCTAAGAAACAAAAGAAGATGGATGAGAAAATCGAGAAAAAATTCAAAAAACAACCATTAAAATTAAAATTACACGATTCATTATTACCTATTTCCAAGGAATCTGATAGAGAGATTGTTGAAAGATATTTTTTAAAGATCTTTAATGTTTTATCAGAAAAAATTCGAAGGAAAATACTTGATTTGAATATTCCAGAAAAAGATAAAAAAGAAATTTTGAAAGAATTTGTGTATTTAACAGAAGAGGAACAGGAAAAATATCTTAATGAACTATTTGAACTTAATCGAGAATTATCAGAGAAATTGATTTTACGAGTTAAAAAGTTAAGTTTGAATCCTAAATATCTACAACAAATCATTGAACAGTTGAGATATATGCCCGCCAGTGAACAGGAGATCTATCTGAAGTTTTTAGAGGAAGCAACTTAGATTTTCATAAGAATATGGTGGAAAAAATGTCGTTACAAGAAAGAAGAGATAAAGAAAAATCAGAAATAGAAGAAAAATCAATTAATAGAGTTCAAATAATTAAAGAAAAAGTTGATATTATTGAAAAAATTTCTGATTTTGAAGAATTATCTCAAATTGAGAAGAATGTTCTAAAGATTGCAAAAAAAACATTGAAATTAAAAAAATTTGATTCAAAAATCTCTGTTGATAGAGTTGAGACTTTACCTCCATTGGTAGAAAAGCTATATGCAGATTGTATTGCAAAATTATCATATTCAAGGGGCTATAGTAAGGAAGAATTATTTTTAGCGATTCGGTCATTAGAACAGAAAAAATGGATTGTGACTAATGAGAGAAGAACAAAAGAAGAGATTTTGAATAATCCAAAATATCAAGAAATTATTAAATTTATAAAATCTAATCCAGGTATTCATGGTAGAAGTAAAAAGATAGAATCAGAACTCAAAATTACAAGAAATCCTTTTATAAAATATTTGATTGTTCTTGAAAAATTTGAAATTGTAAGATCAAGAAAATTTGGAAAAACATTATATTTCTTTCTAAAGGACTTTCCTGAAGAATACGAAGTTTTAGTAATATTATTTCAGAATAATTTAATACCTGCGATTCTAAAAGCCTTTATCCAAGAACCTTCTAAAAAAATTACTGCAATTGCTAATGATTTAGAAGTTTTCCATGGGACAATTCAATATCATATTAAACGCTTGTTAAATTTCGATCTCCTCAAGTCGGTGGAAGAGAAGGGGAAAAATATATATAATGTAAATTTAAAACTTTTAAAACAATATAATCAAAATTTTCAAGAGCCAAAATTTATAGAATCTTAAATTTTTTTTAAATTTTAGTTTAAATTAAAGAATACTTTTGATTTTTTGTAAAGATCTAATAACAATATCAATAACTCTGTCGATTCCAGTGAATATTTCTTGATGTATATAATTTGATTTAAATATATCATATTTTTCATGTCCTACTACATCTGAGACTGAAATTACAGAAGCCGTTTTAATATTAAATAATTGACCCAGTAAAAACAATAAAGAGCTTTCCATATCAACTCCAATTATCCCCTCTTTTATCCAGGATTTTGCAACATCATCCGTTTCCAAAAATAAAGCACCAGTAGTCCAAATTGGTCCGGTTAATATCTTATTTGAATATAAACTTTCAGCAGTATTTAATAAAATTTCATTCAACTCATTTGATGGATAAATTTTATATACCCTCTCATTTCCTGCTTTAATTTCACTTATTCCTTCAATAGGGTTTTTTATAAATTCTAAATCCTTAAGATCTTCATAATATTTTAGAATATAATAGGGGGATACACCATCTCCGCAGAAGGCACTCTTAGGAATTATTATTTTTCCCGGTTCAATTGATCGACTAGGAATATTTAACCCACCACAAAAATCTGTTCGGATAATCACCTTACATTTTGTAAATTTTAAACACTCCAAATTATTTGCAATATAGGGTGTACCCATTAAACTTTGAATTACACTGACTTTCACGTCACCTAATTTACCATTATATATATTTCCATGCCTTATTTTATTTTTTAATCTTTTAACGACTTTTTCCATTACAAGCTTTACTGCGGGTAAAATAACAATTTCATTAACCTTAGTTGGTGAAGTCTCCAAAAACATTCGGAATAATTTCTCTTCAATAGAGATAAATTTTAATCCGAGATTAAGTAAGCCGGATTTGATTTTTTCAACCATTATAATCACATTTAATTAGATTTTAATTTTAAGGCTAGTAATAAATATTCATTTTTTCCTCTAAAATACTTAATTTATATTAATTAAAATACTTAAATTAAATTAGATGAGCATAGAAAAAAAGTGGAAAAATGAAATAACGGAGCAATTTATACAAGATTACCTAAAATCTAATTATCGTATTGTTGGGAAAAATAAACATTCGGCGATAAAACCATGTCACTGGTTAGAACAGCGGTTAATGACCGGAAGAGATAATCAAAATTGTTATAAAGGTATTTTTGGTGTAAAAAGTAATTTATGCTTACAAAATACGCCATCTGTTCCTTTTTGTAATCATCAATGTGTATTTTGCTGGCGAGATCTTCAGAGTTCATTGGGGTCTACCTTTAATGTTGTTCCAGATGAACCCAAGGAATTAATCAATGAAATGATTCGACATCAAAAAAATCTTATTCAAAATCATTTACCATTAAAGAGATACATTGATAATTATCACAATATAATTGAAATTTTGAAATATTTATTCAAAAATAATAAATCTGAATCAATTCAATCAATATCAAGAATAATAGATGCCAGTAAAACCAAAATAGATCGGGCTATGGTATTACTAAAAAATATGAGATTTTTAGATTACATTGAGGGTGATATAAACCATTATTGTATAAAGAAAAGTATCAAAAGACAAATAAAGTCTGATATGGATATTGAGCCTTTAGTAAACAAAGGTATCACAACATTAAGAGAAATTGAAATGGTTCATAAAGAATCAATGAATCCAAAACATGCAGCAATATCACTTGATGGGGAACCTTTTTTATATCCCTTACTCTCTGATTTTGTAGCGGAATTTAAAAAGCGAAATATGACGACTTTTGTTGTTTCAAATGGCACGTTCCCTGAGAAAATTGAATCAATGGAGCATTTTCCTTCTCAATTATATATTTCTCTATCAGCCTCTAATGAAAAAACTTATAAAAAAATTTGCAGACCTATGCTTAAAAATAGCTGGGAAAAATTAATGAAGACTATAGATTTATTAGGCTCATTATCATGTAGAACAGTTATCCGAATAACTGCAGTTAAAAATTTAAATCTAAAAGAAATATTTATTAAAGAATATTTAGATATAATAAAACGGGGAAAACCTAACTTCTTAGATATTAAAGGATTTACACTTCAAGCTAAAGCATTATTAATTAAAGATCGCCTAAAATCTTCTGAAGATTTAGATTTCTTTTTCCCAGAATTTGAAGATATAAAAGAATTCGCAGAAAAAATAAGTAATTTAGGAAATTTTCCTATTCTATATAAGAACGAGAGAAGTCGAGATGTACTTCTTGGAGTTAATTGGGATAAAAAAAAATTAGAAATAAGTAATTAATTTACTTTTACTTGTGATCAATTGGTTGATCAAATAAATAAAATTTTACTTATTTCTAATTAAATGATTTTTTCAAACAAAAGACTTATTATCACGACTATTATGGAGTAATTTTTTTAAACTGAGACTCAACTATTTCTTTCAATTCTTTAATGCCAATTTTTTTGAGAGCAGAAGTCATAAGAACTGGAAAAACACTCCTATCAAAACCTTTAAACTCATTAAATTTTACTAGTTTTAGACCAAATTTTGTAGCACTATCAAAAAAGAATGTTTCTATTTTTTTTCTATCAATTAAATTTAATTTATCAATTTTATTTAATACAACTAATACTGGTGTATTGAATTCTTTGAATAAATTAATGAATTCAAATGTAAGTGGTATGGTCTCCTCACTTTTATAAAACCACTTTTCCAACTCATCCCTAATCCTGAGGGCATTTACTACAACTATTCCTAAAAAGAATTCTTTAAAATGTTTTTCTATATGGATTATAATCATTTTCTTTATATGTTCTGTTCTTCTTCTACTCGTTCTCTTCATAAACCCGAAACCTGGTAAATCCAAAATGTCAAAGGGCATCAAGGGGTCTTGAATTCTTTTTAATAATAAAGTAGTGCCAGGGATTTTTCCAGTTTTCCCCTTAAATTTTTTGGGATTACTAACTAAATAACGTGTAAGACTAGTCTTCCCAACATTAGAATTTCCAATAATTATCAAAACAGGCTTTAATTGTTCCTCTGAAGTCATAAATTATTTTCACATAAAAAGTGTTTGTTTTATTAATTAGATTTTTAATTAAATATCTTCAAAATCATCTTTTAAAAAATCTGAGATCATTTTATCTTGTTCATCTTTTGGTATAATTGGGCGTCGGCTTATAGGTTCTCCATTTTCTTCTAAAATTCTCTTTAAAGTATCTACATTAACATTTATTTTGAATTTCCCTCCTTTATATCTTATAATATCTTTATCATATAATTTTAATCTAAGGAGATAACCTAACCCAAAATAAAATTGTTGTTGAGGTATATCATCAAATGGGCTTTTGCTTGTAGTTTCCTTTAAGCTATCATACAATTCTTCTTTTAAGGCGCTGTGATCTTCCGTCCCTAACACAAGATGATATAAAGAATGATACCAAATTTTTTCACGTTTATCTTTAATATAGTTTTGAAAATCCTCAACTGTTACTTCCTTTTTTTTTTGAATTTCTTTCCTTTTTTCTAATTCTAATCGTATTTTTTGTTCTAATCCTTCTGAAATAGGATGTTCTGATTTCTCTATAGAATCTACCTTTTCAGTCTCACTTCTGATTGTTGCTATTGCCTCTTTCATGTCCCGTAATTCATCTAAATCAAGTTCTTGAATATCTGTAAAGTCTTGGGATAATTGTTCTCTTTCCTTTAAATATGCCATTACCTCTGAATTTTCGATGGATGTTTCCTCAGAGACTGCTGCTTCCTCTGTTTGATCTTCTGAGATTTCTCCTTCTAATTTTCCTCTCCTAACTTCTTCAATGGCTTCTTTAATATCCTGCCATTCTTCAATATCGAAATCACTTAAATCTGAAAAATCCTCAGAAAGCATATCCATTTCTTTCATATAAGTTTCAAGATCTAAACTTTGATCTTCCTCATTTTCAGATTTGTCAATTTTCTCATCAATTTCCTCTTCTCGTTCGCCATCTTGCATATCTTTATTACCTTTATTTTTATTCAATAGAGAATTAATCTATATTTTGAATAACATAATTTTAAATTTATTTTCCTATTGAAATTTTCCTTATTGAGAATGAAAAATAGTAAAATCCTTATAGAATAAGTAATCAATAGGAATAATTTATATTAATCGGTCAAATTTTGATAAATTACTGGAATTTAGAAATAAGATAAATTAAAAAATCATAAAAAAATTAAGTTCGTTTGTAGATAAAACGTTCCCATGGCTTAGGATTCGGTAATTCGACCTTCATACCTTTTCTTTTTCTAATATTCAAGATTAATTCTTCCTGCATTTTAGTTGGAACTCTTTCAAACGCTTTAAATTCATAACCAAAAAAGGCACGACCTTGTGTAGCGCCTCTAAAATCGTCATCAATTCCTAGCGTTTCCGAAGCAGGAATTTCGCCATGAACAGTCACATAATCGGCATCAGAACTAACATTCACAACTTTTCCTCGATGTTGGTTTAAAATCGAAATGATACCCGATTCCGTCCCTGCGGGAGTTTTAATATCGACCCTCTGAATAGGTTCATACATTTGTGGATCACCTTTTAGAAATGCTAAGGAAAAACCTGAAAAAACCATCCCAGCTATTTGATTATATTGAGTATGCCTTGGATCCTCGTGAATAACCATATCAGTAAAAATTATTTTTAAACCTAAAGCAGGTTCTTTAGCTAAAACGCAACTTTGAGTCCAATCGCGAAACGCCGCAACTAAATAAGATTTAACTCTGTTAAATCTTTGCAATCCCATCGTTCCATTGATTAGAACATTTCCTTTATATATATCTACAATCCTTCTAGCTTCTTTTGTATCCCAACCAGCCTCTTCTCTAAGAATCTTTGCTCTCTCTTTCTCAGGCATATATTCTCCAATTCTCCCCGACATGATTAGTTCTAAGGAAGTATCATCAAGAGATTCAATATGCATAAGAAATTTGTTGTGAACATTTGCAGATTTTGTATGAACGTTGGAGGTTGACTTTTCGATTTTCTCACGATATACAATAATCGGATCTCCAACTTCAATTGGTACTTGTTTATCAATACGTTTTGTTAAAATATCTATCTGAAGAGGGTCAATACCAGACAATATATATTCTCCAGATTCTTCATCTAATCTAAATTCGGCAGTAGTATCAGCCATTAACCATTTTTGCACAACCTCTCCTAATTTTGCTAAATCTTGATGATCCTTTGGTTTTATACTTCGCGATACTACAGGTTCACAAGCATATTTAATTTGCTCAAATGATGGGAAATATTCCCCCTTACCTGGTGCCATATTTGCTGCAATGAAAGTTTCTCCAGTAGGACAAATAAAACCATATATTGCGAAAAGATTACCTGCGGGGATTTTTCCAGTATCTAAAATATCGGTTATTTCCATAACACCTAAACGTTTTATCCGTACTTTTTCTTTTCTGCCTAATAAATATATTGAATCTGAAGCATTTAACGTCCCAGAAAATACTCTACCTATTAAAGTTGCACGAAAAGACTTAGGATCAATAAATATTTTCGTTATCATTCCATATAACGGCCCATTTGGATCACAATTTAATAATGCTTGGCCTAGTTCTGAATCTAAATCACCTTTAGACCAGATTTTTGGAATTCGATATTTTGATGCTGTTAATGGATCTGGAAGATGATCTACAACCATTCTTAATAGAGAATCATCTAATCTGAGATTTTTTCTCAAATATGCAATATCTCCTTCGTTATATTTCTTAAAAACAAAGGTTGGTTTAATATTGTTTTCCTTAAGAATTCCAAGGGTGAAGCCCCAACCATCCTTCGCGGAACCAATTGCAACACTATTATTTGGAAATGAAACTCTCCAATCAATACCTTTCGGGGCGATCTTTTTTATTAATTCATTAACCTCATTTTGAATCTTATCTATTCTCTCATAAACCTGCTTGGGACTGAGTTTTAATTCATTAATTAATCTGTCAACTTTATTAATGAATAAAACGGGCTTACATAATTCTTCTCCAACGCTTAATCTAATATTCGTTTCAGTTTGAGTCATTACTCCTTCCAAGGCATCTACCAAGATTATACAACCATCTGAAGCCCTTAATGCACGTGATACTTCACCAGTAAATGAAATATGTCCAGGAGTGTCATTAATCATAAATATATAAGGTTCCTCATCGTCTGAGGTTCTTGAATCAGTAAAAGCAAGTAATACAACGCTTGTAAATATCGTAATACCCCTTTCTTGTTCTTCTTCATCCGAGTCGGTCGCAAGGAGTAGACCTGCATCTTCTTCTCGCATAAGCCCCGCTCTTTCTAAAAGATAATCTGTAGTTGTTGTTTTCCCATGGTCGATATGCGCAATAATTGAGAAGATTCGCTTCTTTTCATATGGACCAGAAATCACGAGATTTCTTATCTCATCTGGGTTTTTGACCTTTACCATTTTACATTATTCAACTTATTTATTTAAACTTCTAATTACTTTCAAAAATTGTCAAAAAAATAAAAATTTTGCTATTTTTAAAAATTGGAGCTCATATAATGTTAAACTTTTGTATCAACACGAGTATTCCAAAATAACAATTAAAAAATTAAAGTAAAAATTATTTAGATATGATATTTAAACAATTTATAATTTGTAGGTAAAATCCATGTAAATTGATTACTAAGTAAGAATTCAAAAAAATATTTCTTAAATAGTAGTTAGGTAAAAACTTTGGAAAAAACAAGTTTAATTAATTATTTGATGTAAGGAAGTAACATTTCCTTTAGAACATAGACACATCTCTTTCCAACATCAGTTTTTGCATGACAACAATTTGAAACGTTAATTATATCAAATTCTTTCGGTGCTTTTTTTACTGAAATATCATTCAGAAAGTCTAAAAATTTTATAAATCTTCGATTCTCTTCTATATAAAGAAAGTTTTCTTTTAGAAGATAATTAGGGTTTTTCTTTTTAAATTGTTTCGCATGTAATTTTTCCTTAACTGGTGGACCACGCCTAAGAAATTTCTCTGAAATTTTTGGATTTTCGCAAAAAAAATGAGATTGCATAAAGACTTTTATCAGTTTCAAAATAAACTTCAAAAGTAATTTTTCCAAATCTAGGGTCTTTAGATTTTTCTATTTCGCCACTACTTTTTACCTTTTCTCCAAAAGAATATAATTTATCTCGTAATTCTGTATAATGAACTTCTAGATTTTCATTTTTGAATTCAATTAAAAAAAGATGGTCAAATATCGCTTCTTTCTTTACCAAATTAAAATCAACAATTGGTAAGGATTTAAATTGAAAATATGAAATGTCTGGATCTTTTAAAAATTGCTTAACTTTATCTCTACAATAATAATATGCTTTTTTTGATATTGCAGCTCCTACATTTCTGTTTTTGTCTGTGGGATCAATTATTATTAGAAAATCATTAATAAATCGAGGCTTTTTTTTTAATTCTTTAGTATTTCTACTAAAAAAATCGATGGATTGATATTCCAATTCATCAAAATACTCAAATAAATTTAATAAATTTCTGAAATGATAAATTAATAATTCTGAACTGTATCCTATGAACCCTATCCTTCCAACAGGACTTTTATCTCCATAGG
>JABUBO010000079.1_pt1 | contig 26586 bp, 23 predicted proteins | sample 7240361 | NCBI WGS metagenome assembly JABUBO01 (sample SAMN07256346, study PRJNA390944) | subsurface metagenome | isolation source: Methane hydrate marine sediment | place: Pacific Ocean: Eastern North Pacific, ODP site
GGAACAGGTTCCCTTGGTGTTCTGCTTGCGATTTGAGGATGTGGATGACAAGCTCTGACTTCTTTAAGGAGGAATAGCCGCTGATTCCTTGCTCCTTAGCTAATGCCTCTAGCTCATCACGAGTTTTACTTTCTAGTTGAGCCATAGTTATCATGGAAGCCTCCTTTTAATAGCTCTCAGCTTTCAGCTAAATGCTGGCTGCTGATTGCTGACTACTCCTTATCCCCCATAACCCTTCTCCAATCATCGGTAAAGCGCTTGACGCCGATATCAGTTAGAGGGTGTTGAATCATTTGTAGTAACACTTTGTATGGTACAGTGGCGATATGTGCGCCAGCTTTAGCTGCCATAAGGCAATGTTGTGGATGTCTAATGCTGGCAGCTATAACTTGAGTAGATAGTTGATAATAGTCCAAATATTCCACAATGTCAACCACCACTTTCATGCCATCCTCACCAATGTCATCAAGTCTGCCCACAAAAGGGCTAATGAAGGTAGCTCCCGCTGCCGCTCCTAGTAAAGCCTGGTTCAGGGAGAAGCATAAGGTGAAGTTTACCTTTATGTTTTCCTTGGCTAGCACTGAGGTAGCCTTCACCCCTTCCAGGCTAGCCGGTATCTTGACGACAATATTATCGGCCCATTTAGCTATTTCTCTAGCTTCGGCTATCATTCCTGAAGCATCTTGGCTTAATACCTCGGTAGACACCGGACCGGGGACAATGGAGCAAATTTTCTTAACCAGCTCTTGGTAATTAACTTTGCCTTCCTTGGATACGAGGCTGGGATTAGTGGTCACTCCGCTGATGACCCCCAATTCTACTCCATGACGGATATGGTCTATGTTAGCAGTATCCAAGAATAACCTCATTGCTCCTCCTTAACTTATAGGTAGGCTTGGTTGAGCACCTTCGATGAGCGTCTCTTTGGCTGCTCCAATGAAACCCATAAACAATGGGTGGGGGCAGTCAAGACGAGATTTAAATTCAGGATGAAATTGACAGGATACCATCCAGGGATGGTCCTTGAGCTCAGCGATTTCCACCAGTTTCCCATCTGGTGATAGACCACTGGCTGTCATTCCGGCCTCTTCTAATGGTTGGCGAAAAGCATTATTGAATTCAAAACGGTGACGATGACGCTCATAGGCTACTTTGCAATTATAAGCCCGAGCGGCTTTTGTCCCAGATACCAGATGGCAGGGATAAGTTCCTAGGCGCATAGTGCCACCTTTTTGACTACCCCCCCTTTGTTCCGGGAGGAGGTCAATTACAGGATAAGCAGTGTCGCTATCAAACTCGCTAGAGTTAACATTCTGGCTATGGAATATATGACGCCCGAATTCAATGATCATGACTTGCATCCCCAGGCATAATCCAAGGTAAGGGATTTCCTTTTCCCTAGCGAATTTGGCTGCTTCTATCATGCCTTCAATTTCGCGGTGGCCAAGGCTACTAGGGATGATTATCCCTTGAACTTGCCTGAGCTTGCCATTGTTTGTCACATCCAACTCTTCCGAGTCAAGCCATTCTATCCTTACTTCGCGATTATAGGCCAGGGCTGCATGACATAATGCTTCACGAACAGAGTAATAAGCATCTTGAAGCCCAACATATTTGCCTACCAAACCAATAGTTACTAGCTCTTTAGGAGCTTTTAGCTTAGCCACCATATCTCGCCAATTATCCAGATTGCTTTCCTTTGCTTCCAATTCCAGGCGGTTAACTATGAAATCTCCTAATCCGTGTTCCTCTAATAGCAGGGGAACTTCATAGATAGTCTCACCGGTAACCAATGGGATAACTGCTTCTCTGTCAACATCGCAAAATAGTGATATCTTGTCCTTTATTTCCTCGGATATCTCCTTATCGCTGCGGCACAGGATAACATCAGGCTGGATACCGATTCTCCTTAGTTCGTTAACGCTATGTTGTGTAGGCTTGGTCTTTATCTCATCAGTGGCGGCGATGTAAGGTAAGAAGGTGACATGGATGTATAGAACGTTGTCCCTGCCTTCGTCCTTCCTCATTTGCCTTATAGCCTCGAGGAATGGCTGTCCCTCAATATCCCCCACTGTGCCACCGACCTCGACTATAACCACGTCGGCTTCTGAAATTTCAGCCACTTGTCTGATGCGTCTCTTTACCTCGTTGGTAACATGGGGAACTACTTGGATAGTGCCACCTAGAAAATCCCCCCTTCTTTCTCGGGCGATGACTGAGGAATATATCTGGCCTGAAGTGACACTAGAAGCCTGAGTTAAATCGACCCCAATGAATCTCTCGTAATGCCCCAAATCTAAATCAGTTTCGGCACCATCCTGGGTGACGAATACCTCGCCATGCTGGGCAGGAGACATTTTTCCAGTGTCAACATTAAGATAAGGGTCAATTTTCTGCGCTGAGACGGAAATAGAGCGGCTTTTCAATATTCTGCCAATAGAAGCTACCGAAACTCCCTTACCAACAGAACTAACTACACCACCGGTAACAAAGATATACTTGACCATAGCTTGCTGGGAATATAACAAAACTGCAAATTAAGATAGTTTTTTCACAACTGTGAGGTAAAGCTTAGGTTTATTTTATTCTAGAAGGCCGAGGTTGAATTGTCAAGCTTTTTGGGTTGCATTAATTTTATAAGCATGGTAAAATTAATTAAGCCTTTAAATCAGTCCAGTGAGGCTGGTAAGGGGAAATATGTTAAGGCAAATCGCACTAAAAGCCTCTTGCCACTTTGAAGGCGGGAGGTTTTTTAATGTCTGAAAAGCTCCTCATGGCCTCAGTAGATATGAGGCGGGCCTTGGTTCGTATTGCCCACGAGATTATAGAAAGAAACAAGGGTGCTAAAGACATTGTGCTCGTGGGTATGTGGACTCGCGGAGTGCCCTTGGCTCAAAGGTTAGCTACTGCAATCCAAAGTTATGAGGGAGTCTCTATTCCTGTAGGCGCTTTGGATATTGGTCTTTACCGCGACGATATTTCTTATCTGGGATTGAAGCCAGTGACTCAGAACACCGATATTCCCACGGACATCACTGATAAAGAAGTAATCTTGGTTGATGATGTGCTCTATACGGGACGAAGCATTCGAGCAGCCATGGATGCCCTCGTGGATTTGGGGCGTCCCAAATCCGTTCAATTGGCTGTGCTTATTGACCGTGGTCATCGAGAGCTTCCTATCCGAGCTGATTATGTGGGTAAGAATATACCAAGCTCCAGAGACGAGGAAATACAGGTTAAACTTGAAGAAACCGATGGCGTGGATAGGGTGACAATAAAAGAAAATCAAAATGTAAAAAGCAAAAGGTAAAGGTAATTTTGAATTTTTATTTTTAATGTTTGATTTTTTTAAGATGAGTTTGGCCAATAGAAGTCTAGTGACCATAGATGATTTATCCAACGGGGAAATCGAGGCATTGTTTTCCCTGGCGGATGAGATGGCGGACTCCGTAAATAAGCAGTCTGAGGTATGTCAGGGAAAGATCATGGCGAGCCTGTTTTTCGAGCCAAGCACCAGAACACGACTGTCTTTCGAGACTGCTATGCACAGACTTGGGGGGTGTGTCATAAGTGCGGTTGATATCGGTGCCACTTCGCTAGCTAAAGGTGAAAGCATTGCTGATATGGCAAGAGTAGTTGGGAGTTACGCCGATATAATCGTCATCAGGCATCCTTGGGAGGGGGCAGCCAGGGTAGTTGCCGACTACGCTGGCATACCAGTAATAAATGCTGGTGATGGGGGTCATGAACATCCAACCCAAACCTTATGTGATCTTTACACCATTAAGAAAGAGAGGCAAACAATTAAGGGTCTGAAAATTGCCCTGTGGGGTGACTTGAAATACGGGCGAACGGCACATTCCTTGGCTTATGTGCTAGCTAGGTTCGGTGCAACCATCCTTTTCTGTCCTGGGTCAGGACTGGGGATGCCGGATCACGTCTTAAGGAAGCTAACTACGGAATATAAAGGTGAACTGAAAAGGTATGAGGCTCTGGATCAAGTAGCTAAAGAGGGACTTTTCCCCGTAGATGCCATATACATGACGCCAAGTAGTCCACACCAACTTGCCATGATGCCTGATATTAGTATTCAAGTCGAGCTGAAGACGGGGGTAGATGCCCTCTATGTTACCAGGTTTCAGAAGGAAAGACATGCGCCTGCAGTGGAAAGACAGGGGGTGAAGAAGGGTTACCCCGTGGTGGATAAGAAACTCCTCAAGGAAAAGGAGTTTAAGAGAACACTTGTTATGCACCCACTGCCTCGTGTTGACGAGTTGGCTTATGAGCTGGATGCCGACCCCAGAAGCATGTACTTCAAGCAAGCTGCTCGCGGGGTGCCTGTCAGAATGGCACTCATAGCACTACTGTTTGGGGCTAAGGAAGTTACAATTTCCGAAGAAGACGCTTCCTTTATTCAAAAAGTTGACTATCCCATTTATAGGCGGGATTCTGGAGTCAGGTGCCCTAATCCACTTTGCGTGTCAAACCAAGAAACAGAGATAAGGTATATAAAGCCTGAGTTCAAAATAGTAAGCCTCGAGCCTTTAACACTGAGGTGTATTTATTGTGAACATGAGCTGCAGCCTCAATATATCGCCAGTTCAGACTGGCATCAAGGAATGTTGGAGAGTAAGAGATACCATAGCGCCGACAGCTGGCTGGTTCGAAGAATCAAACCAGGAAATCTGATTATTTTTGATACCAAAAACGAAGCTGAGACTTGGGGATTTAAGCCTAGCAGCTATGTCAGATGATGAATAACAATTCTCTTCCCTTGCTTATCCATGGTGGCCGTATAGTTGACCCCAGTCAGGATATAGACCAAGTCGGTGATTTACTTGTTGACGAGGGCAAGATTATACAGTTGGGAGGCACTGTCATCCTGAGTGCAGCGAAGGATCTCGAAGCGAAGCAACGTCTGGTGATCGATGCTACAGGGCTAATTGTTTGCCCTGGCTTTATAGACCTTCATTGCCATTTGCGTGAGCCTGGCTTTGAGGATAAGGAAACTATTGCCACAGGGACAAAAGCCGCCGCCTTAGGCGGCTTTACTACTATCTGTTGTATGGCAAATACGAATCCACCACTGGATAATCGAGTAACTATAGATTATGTGAAACAGAAGGCAAGCAAAGAAGGTTTTGTTAATGTTCTCCCTATAGGGTGTATTACCAAAGGGAGGAAAGGCGAAGAAATTTGCCCAATGGCTGAGCTGGCTGAAGCTGGGGTGGTTGGCTTTAGCGACGATGGCGACCCTGTAATGAGCTCACAAGTTATGCGTAGTGCCATGGATTACAGCCGCGCCCTTGGCTTGCCAGTTATCGACCATTGTGAAGACAAGGCTTTGAGCCATGGTGGAATCATGAATGAAGGTTGGGTATCTACCAGGTTGGGATTAAAGGGAATTCCAGTGGCCGCTGAGGAAAGCATGGTAGCTCGCGACCTCGCTTTGGCAAAGTTAACTGGAGCTAAGGTTCATATTGCCCATGTAAGCACTTGCGGCTCAGTGGAGCTTATACGCCATGCCAAGGAGAAGGGAATTTTGGTCACTGCTGAAGTTACTCCTCACCACTTAACATTAACCGAAGAAAGAATTATGGGCAGGGCCTCATCTAAACCCTCTCCCTTGAAGGGAGAGGGAAGGGTGAGGGTAGAGCAAAGCAATCTCAATCCCTTAGCTTATGATACCAACGCTAAAGTAAATCCCCCCTTGCGGACTGAAGATGACATAAAGTGCTTAGTTAAAGGACTCAAGGACGGAGTTATTGATGCTATCGCTACTGACCATGCTCCCCATACCTTGGCGGACAAAAAATGTGAACTAGATTTAGCTGCCTTTGGCATTAGCGGGTTTGAAACTGCCTTTGGTTGTCTCATGGGCTTGGTGCATAGAGGAGAAATAAGCTTGACTACATTGATTTCTAAGCTTACTGCTGAACCAGCGAAGATAATAGGTAAGGATGACAAATTAGGCATCTTGAAGATAGGCGCTCCAGCTAACATCACCATATTTGATCCTGACCGAGAGTGGGTGGTGGACAGTCGCAAATTTGTCTCTAAAGGCCGGAATACCCCATTCGATGGCTGTAGATTTAAGGGCAAAGTAGTAGCAACTGTAGTTAACGGCCGGATAGCTTATATGGATGACTCCCTACCTTCTCCCTTGACGGGAGAGGATTAAGGTGAGGGTGATGAGCGAAGCGAAGCAAGCGGGTTCCCAAAAAATTCGCAGAATTTTTTGGGTGAGGTCTCATGGCTAAGAAAGCGATTTTAATTCTTGAGGATGGCGCAGTTTACGAAGGCTATTCCTTTGGTGCTGAAACCACCACTTATGGTGAGGTGGTTTTCGATACCAGCATGACTGGCTATCAGGAAATGCTCACCGACCCATCGTTTGCCGGTCAGATTTTGGTGCCTACTTATCCTTTGATTGGCAACTATGGTATCAATGAAAAGGATTTTGAATCGAAGCAGATTCAGGTGAGAGGTTTGGCCGTTCGAGAATATTGCCTCCAGCCAAGCCACTGGCAAAGCACCGCAACCTTACATGAATTCCTGTTGGCTAGTGGCATACCCGGCATCAGTGGGATAGATACCCGGGCTTTGACCCGTCACATACGCTCCTTTGGAGTGATGATGGGAATCATTACATCGGAAATGGCTGCTGAGGAAGCATTGAAAGAGCTAAAGAACTTGCCTAGATATGACTCTATTGACTTTGTTCACCAAGTTACTACGGAGAAGCCATATGAGTGGCAATCCAATATGCCTGTCATTGCAAGCTTGCCTTCCCTGTCATTGCGAGGAGCATCAGCGACGAAGCAATCTCATATCGCTGTTATCGACTGTGGCTTGAAGTACAGCATACTGCGCATCTTGAGCCAGTTGGGCTGCCGGGTGACAGTTGTTTCTTGCAACACTTCGGCTGTGGATATCATGGAATTGAAGCCCGATGGCATTGTACTATCACCAGGCCCGGGCAATCCCGCTCTCCTTGATTACATAGTAAAGACAATAAAAGAGCTTCTAGACAAAAAGCCAATCATGGGCATTGGCCTGGGACAAAACCTAATCGGGCAAGCCCTCGGTGCTAAAAGCTTAAAGCTCAAATTTGGACACCGAGGCAGTTATCCTGTCCGAGATTTGGCCACTGGCAAGGTCTACATAACTGCTCAGAATCATAGCTATGCTATAGATGCCGATAGTTTGAAAGGGGGGCTTGAGGTCAGTCACCTAAACTTAAACGATGGTACGGTGGAAGGTCTCTGCCATCGGGATTTGCCTATCCTGTCTATTCAATACCATCCCGAAGCCTCGCCTGGCCCCCAGGACAATATGTATCTATTTGAGAGATTTCTTGAAATGGTGAGGAGGTGAGAAAGATTACAGGTAAAAACAGGCTAGCAGACCGTAGGAGCGCGTTAATTCAATATTACCAAGGACAAGTTACGCTTGTGATTCCAGCTATGCTCGCTGAGTATAAGAAGAGGTGGTGCCCATATATTGAGCAACGTGGTGCGTTTAAAAAACTCTTGCAGAGCATGGAAGAATCCAACGCTAACTATCCGTTTGGTTACATGACCAATTATTATTTTCGTAATTTCGAACATCCTACAGCTCCCTTCTATAATGGGTGGTTCGAGTTCGATAAAAAGAATTATCATCTTCTCAGCGAGGACGAGATGAAGGACTTAGAACGGAAGTTTAAGGTGGACGAAATAACTGCGGAGGTAAAGAAAAGCACCCAGGAGATACGCGACTATGTAGATGGAGTAGTTGCCAAGAATGCTCCTATCAGGCGTCTCAAAGGTATGGGGGAATTCTATAGTGAGTTGGTTGCTATTCGAGACGAACCATGGTATTACCCGGAAGACGTTGCTAGTCAGATGAAGCCAAAAGGAGAGTATATTTGTCCGGACGTTCACGCTGGAATGGGTTTAAAAATGCCATTCCATCGTAAGCTATATGTAAAACTTGAACCGATGTATGAGACCTTCGACATATTGGAGACTAAGCTAAAGCGGCTAAAGACCGTTTTAGACTCGATCAGCAGTGACTTGGCCTACTCCGAGCTTCAAGAGAGCACAAGCGAAGGGACTGCGCTTGGTACACAAGGCATTGACAAAGCCGCTAGAGCAATGGCACCACCGAAAGCTTTCATTGCTCATGGTGGGAAAACTACTGCTCGCGATAAGCTTGAGAGCTTCCTTACAGCGTTGGGTGTCATTCCTACCATCGTAGAGGATCAGCCTAGCGAAGGAAGATCAAAAGATAAAAATGTGGAGTATTATCTAAAGCAATGTGACTGCGCAATAATCTTGGCGACTAAAGGTGATGCTGATGGTCAAACGGGTGAGTTTATTCCACGTGGCAATATTCTTAATGAAATTGGCAGAGCTCAAGAAATTCTTCCTGACAGAATGATTTATTTGTTAGAGGAGGAGACTAAATTTCCTACGAACATTGATGAGAAGGTCTGGGAGCGCTTCACCCAAGAGAGCATGGATAAAGCTTTTATTAAAATTGCTAAGGAGCTTAAAGCCTTCGGATTGATAAAGGCTATAAAGAGTTAGGTAAATTAAATGGCTAAACCGTCTAAAGTCTTAGTCATTGGCTCGGGCCCGATAATAATCGGGCAGGCGGCGGAGTTCGATTATTCTGGAACTCAGGCCTGCCGAGCACTGCGTGAGGAAGGTGTTACCACGGTCTTGGTGAATTCAAACCCAGCCACCATTATGACCGACGAGGGCATTGCTGACATCGTCTATATTGAGCCGCTTACGGTGGATGTTCTGGCTCGCGTAATTGAGAGGGAACGCCCTGATGGCTTACTGCCTACCTTAGGCGGGCAGACGGGGCTCAACCTGGCAGTGGAGCTGGCAAATGCTGGGATACTTGATAAATATAGTGTGAAGTCTCTGGGCACACCTATAGAAACGATAAAGAAAGCTGAGGAAAGGTCTTTATTTAAGAAGCTTCTTATCGATATTGATGAGCCAGTGCCTACCAGTGCCACAGTGAAGTCAGTAGAAGAAGCTAAAGAACTAGCAAAGTCCATTGGTTTGCCTCTGATTATCCGGCCCTCTTATACCTTAGGTGGCACTGGGGGTGGTATCGCCCATACTATGGAGGAACTTGAATCTGTGGTTGCCAACGGCTTGGACAATAGCATGAACCACGAAGTCCTGGTGGAGCAGTGTGTTTTGGGCTGGAAGGAAATTGAATTCGAGGTCATGCGGGATGCTGCTGACAATTGCATTGCTGTCTGCAGCATGGAAAATGTTGATCCTATGGGGGTGCATACTGGGGACAGCATCGTGGTAGCTCCCAGCCAGACTCTTACCGATAAGGAATACCAGATGCTCCGGTCGGCCAGCCTGAGAATTATTAGAGCTTTAGGCATTGAAGGTGGCTGTAATATACAGTTTGCTCTTACTCCCCATCCTATAGTTGCAGAAAAGTGGACTCCAGACCAAAAAGGGGTTACGGAAAGCCAGTATTACGTAATTGAAGTCAACCCGCGCGTTAGCCGTAGCTCCGCCCTGGCTAGCAAAGCCACTGGCTATCCCATTGCCCGTGTGGCGGCCAAAATAGCCATAGGCAGAAGGCTTGATGAAATTCCCAATAGGGTTACCGGAAAGACATTAGCATCTTTTGAGCCGGCTCTGGATTACTGCGTGGTTAAAATTCCAAGGTGGCCTTTTGATAAATTTGCTTTGGGTGACCGGGATGTTGGCAGCCAGATGAAAGCCACCGGCGAGGTAATGGCGATTGATAGGTGTTTTGAAGCTGCCTTGCAAAAGGCAGTCCGCTCTTTGGAATTTGGCAAGCGCACCCTCCTCTGGGAGGATTCAAGATGGAGCAAAGGTGAGCTTGATTCCTACCCGCTTCACCCCAATGACTTAAGAGTATGGGCGATTACGGCGGCGCTGAGAAGAGGAGCTACACCTGAGGAACTCTCTCAACATACTGGAATAGACCCCTGGTTTATCTATAAGTTTCAGAACATCGTTGACATGGAGAGACGACTGCTCTCTGAGCCATTGAAGCCGGAGCTTTTATGGCAGGCAAAGAGGCTGGGTTTTTCTGATGAGCAGGTTGGCACTTTAGCTGATAGATTGCCGGAGCAGCTAAGACAAATTCGCCATCAGTGGCACATTTGTCCGGTATATAAGATGGTGGATACCTGTGCTGCTGAATTTGAGGCGGAAACTCCTTATTTCTATAGCACCTATGAGAAGGAGAATGAGGCTGAGCCTTTGGAAGGCAGAAAAGCTGTAGTTATCGGTAGTGGTCCCATACGTATTGGGCAAGGAATTGAGTTTGACTATTGCTGTGTCCACTCAGCCTGGGCACTTCAGGAGGCAGGCATAAAGAGTATCTTGGTTAATTCTAATCCAGAAACAGTTTCCACTGATTTCGATACCAGCGATCGTCTTTACTTCGAAGCCTTAGATGAGGAGAGCATTCGGGACATACTTGAAAATGAAGGTATTGCGAGCCAAGCGAAGCAATCTCCCCCCTCCATTGTTCAATTTGGTGGGCAAACAGCCATCAACATGGTTGAGCCACTGGCTCGGAGTAACATGCCAATACTTGGCTCGGGTGCTGAAGCCATAGATATAGCTGAGGATCGTCATCGCTTCGAAGACTTCCTAGACAGGTTAGGTATTCTTCAGCCACCGGGGGCTGGCGTGTCTTCTATCGAAGAGGCATTAAATATAGCTAAATCTTTGGGTTATCCGCTGCTTATCCGTCCTAGCTATGTCCTAGGCGGCAGAGCTATGGAAATCGTTTACGGCGAGACTGAGTTAATTCGCTACCTGACATTGGCTTTAGAGCTGGATAGCCAACATAAGGTACTCATTGATAAATATCTACAAGGTAAGGAGGTTGAGGTGGATGCCGTGGGTGACGGAGAGAGGGTGCTTATCCCGGGCGTAATGGAGCATATTGAAAGGGCTGGCGTGCACAGTGGTGATTCTATAGCTGTCTATCCAGGGGTGAATTTGACCGTGGACGAAGTGAATACCATAGTGGATTATGCCACTAGAATTGGGTTAGCTCTTCAAGTTAAAGGCTTGCTGAATATACAAATGGTAATCATGAGGGAGAACGGATCTTCATTTATATATGTGCTTGAGGTAAATCCCCGAGCTAGTAGAACTGTTCCTTTTATTTCCAAGGTGACTGGTATGCCCTTAGTGCGAATTGCTACCAAAGTGATGGCTGGTATTAGCCTTAAAGAGCAAGGTTATAAAGGTGGATTATGGAAGAGGCAAAAGTTAGTTGGCATAAAAGCTCCTGTTTTCTCTATGTCCAAGCTGATTGGGGTGGATAACTACCTTGGCCCTGAGATGAAATCTACCGGTGAAGTAATGGGCATTGATTATAGTTTTGAAGCTGCTCTAGCCAAGGCACTTTTAGCCGCTGACTTGATGTTGCCTCAAAAGGGCAGTTTGCTGCTTAGCATCGCAGATAGAGATAAAGCTGAGTCTGTACCACTTATTAAAAAGTTACATTCCCTTCACTATGGTCTCTATGCCACGGAAGGCACGGCGGCCATGATTGACTCCGCAGGATTTCCGGTGAGAATGGTAACTAAAAAGCTGAGTGAAGGACATCCCAATGTTATTGATGTTATTCGGGATAATTGTGTAAGTGGAGTGGTCAATACTGTCACTGGAGGGCGTATCCCGTTAAAGGATGGATTTAGCATCCGACGTGCCGCGGCAGAAAAGAGGATACCTTGCTTTACTTCTCTGGATACCATTCGAGTAGTTATAGAAGCGCTGGCGAGTACCAGTCAGATTTTCCATGTTCAGCCGCTTAAGGAGTATCTAAAGAGCAGAAGTAAAAATGCAAAATGACAAGGCAAAGTATATGATAAATCCTAAGCACGAAATCCCAAGCTCCAAACAATATCAAATAACCAAAATTCAAATGACCAAAACGGTTTGAATTTGGAATTTAGAAATTAGAATTTGTTTAGGATTTAGTGTGAAACAATCCCTGTGCGCTATAACTTCTAATGTGGAGATTTCCCCTGGCATACACCTTATGTGGCTTGAAGCGCCCGATATAGCTGCCATAGCTCAGCCAGGGCAGTTCATTACAGTGTGCTGTCAAGGTTTAGTATTACGTCGCCCCTTTAGTGTGCATCAGGCGGATACGAGCCGAATTGCTCTTCTGTTCAAAATAGTAGGTAGAGGCACTCTTTGGCTAGCGCAACGCCAAAGAGGTGATAAAGTAGATATTCTCGGACCTTTGGGTAACAGATTTAGCATCGAACCAGAAGTAAGGAACTTGCTGCTGGTCGCTGGAGGCATTGGTATTGCGCCACTCGTTTTTTTAGCTCAGCGCAGCTCGGCACAGCACTCAGTAACTTTGATTTACGGAGCAAGCATGGCTGCTCAGCTCTACCCCCTCTGGTTAGCTACAAGCAAGAAGCGAAGCAATCTCCTGTCTTTGCCTGACTCCGTTCGATTTATTCCCGTCACTGAGGACGGCAGTATAGGCAAAAAGGGCATGGTAACTGATATACTACCTGATTTCCTGGGTTGGGCTGGCCAGATATATGCCTGTGGGCCAATAGATATGTATAAGGCGATGTCAGACCTAATTTGTCATTCTGAGGGAGCGGAGCGACCGAAGAATCTCACTCAGGATAAAGTCCGCAAAGAGCCTAAGCTAAAGAGATGCCAGGTTTCTCTTGAAGTGCGAATGGGATGTGGCATTGGAGCTTGCTATGGCTGTACCATAAATACAAGGAAAGGACCAAAGAAGGTGTGTCACGATGGACCGGTATTTGAATTAGACGATATTCTCTGGGAGGAGGTAAGTATATGACGACTCACCCTGTCATTGCGAGCTTTCCCTTGTCATTCTGAGCCCTTTGCTTCCTGTCATTCTGAGGGAGCGGAGCGACCGAAGAATCTTAAAGCGAAGCAATCTCTTTGGAAGGAGGTAGGAATATGACCGTAGTTACTAAAGATATCATATTGCAAACAAAGGGAAATTGCGACATCCTCGATATAACCTCTCAAGTAACAAGGAAGGTAGAGGAATCAGGGGTTAACAGCGGCACAGTAACTTTGTTCATAAGTGGCTCAACAGCAGGAGTAACAACTATCGAATATGAACCAAGGCTTCTTTCTGATTTTAAAGGCATGTGGGATAGAGTAATACCTCAAAATATCCCCTATGAGCACAACAAAACTTGGGGAGATGGAAATGGCCATTCCCATGTGCGTGCTTCTATGCTCGGCGCCTCATTGACTATACCCTTTATAGACAAAAGATTGACCTTGGGCACCTGGCAGCAGATAGTTTTCCTCGACTTTGATAATCGCCCAAGGTCGCGTAAGATGGTGCTCCAGATTATGGGCGAATGAAACCGGGCTAGAATATACCTATCTCACCGGTGCCGTGCTCACCAGCATTGCTTCTGTAACCGCGGTGATTCGCTAATTTCGTATCTGGCAACACAGATACCAGAAACACTGGCGTTGACCCTCTCAGATTACTGGGAGGTAAGCACACAAAATACAGGTTTGTCCTTGAACCAGGTTGCAGAGCAGGCATTGGTGGCACCAGCCAGATACTGTCTTAAAGACACAAGTCAAGTTAGCGCAGGCACTGAAATAGCGGAAAAACGCCAGGTTTCCAGCATCGAGAAAAGGCTTGTTGAGGAAGCATTTGCCTTCTTGCCAGAGCTCTCACAGATACTGAGAGATAAGCATGGCCTATAAGGTAGAGCGCTGATGTAGAAGCTGCCTTTGGTGGCTGTTTGATTTCTCCCCCGAAATTTTTTTGACAATTTGGTGTAAAATAAACATTAGCGCGGTTGGGAAGCGGGAGAGGCAACAATAATTCTCCCATCTCTAGTAAGGAGCGTAACATGAAAGTATTAGGTATCATGGGTAGTCCCAGAAGGCAAAGCAACACTGAGATTTTACTTGATGCAGCACTAGCAGGTGCTAAAGAGGGGGGAGCAGAGGTGGAAAAGGTGGCAGTTTCGGAACTCAAAGTCTCTCCATGTCGGGAAATATACGCTTGCCTCAAAGACGGCCACTGTGCCATTAAGGATGATATGCAGCGACTCTACGAGAAGCTTCTGGAGGCAGATCACATTGTTTTTGCTTCGCCAATATTCTTCTACGGCATTACCAGCCAGGCGAAGGCAATGGTAGATAGATGTCAGGCGCTTTGGGTGAGAGGACATGTGCTCGGCATAGGGAAGGGGGACAACCGAATAAGGAGAGGAGCATTTATCTCGGTGGGTGCTACACGGGGCAAGAGGCTATTTGATGGTGCAGTGCTCACGGTAAAATATTTCTTTGACGCCATTGGTGTGAAATATGCCGGTGATTTGTTAATCAGGGGAATTGATGGTAAAGCTCAAATTAAGGAGCACCCCACGGCTTTGCAAGACGCCTTCCGTCTGGGTCAGCAACTTGTGTCTCCAGATACCGCGCGGTGATTCTGCAGCTTCCACCCCCGAGCCGTAATAAACTTGGATGAGAAGCAGTAACCAGGCTGGAGCAAGTTATCATCGCCACCAGCTGAGAAGGGGAAAAACTTGTCAGCTCTTTGATATGCTACCAGTTGTTGAACATGAGGCAGCGGTAGGCAAGATAGCCGAGGAAGAGGTAGAGTATCTAATGGCACGAGGGCTAACTCGAACTGAGGCTACCGCCACCATAGTCCGGGTTTTCTCAGAGCCGATATTGAGGGACTACTGCCCCAACTCAGCCTTGAGTTACAACGAGCTGTTGAAGCCAGTGAAAGGGAAATCATGTAGATAGGGCTATGGAGGTGAAACACAACGAATGAGCTTAGAAGAAGTAAAAGTAGGAGGTGAATAATGAATCTCAAAGCTCTTTTTAAATTGGGTTACGGTTTGTATGTTGTGGGTTCTAGAATGGAAGGCAAGCTCAATTGTCAGATTGCCAACACGGTCTTCCAAATTACATCTGAGCCACCTGTTGTTGCCGTGAGCATCAACAAGAAAAATTTAACTCACGAGTTTATTGTCGGAAGTAAAGTATTTACTGTTTCCATTCTTTCCCAGGATACACCTTTAAGTTTCATCGGTCATTTTGGCTTCAAATCAGGCCGGGAAGTAGACAAACTCAAAGATGTTAATTATAAGCTTGGTGAAACCAAGGCTCCCATAGTACTTGACCATACCTTGGCTTATCTTGAAGCCAAGGTAGTTAATCAAGTAGATGTGGGAACTCACACTATCTTTATAGGAGAGCTTGCGGGGGCGGATGTTATGAAAGAAGGCGAGCCTATGACTTATGCTTATTATCATCAGGTCAAAAGAGGCACCACTCCCAAGACAGCTCCCAGCTATATTAAGGAGAGAAAGGAAGCAGCACCAAAAATAGTGAAATACAAGTGCACTGTTTGTGATTATGTCTATGACCCTGATTTGGGTGACCCCGATGGCGGCATAAAACCAGGAACCCCCTTTGAACAAATACCCGATGACTGGGTGTGTCCCGTCTGCGGGGCGAGCAAGGATAAATTTGAGAAAGTAGAGGAGTGATATAAAGTGGCAAAAGAGATTCAGCGGAATTTTGGATAAATCTTGGGAAGAGGAAGGTATATATTAGATATTTTGCTGTGCGGGACAAAGCAGGCAAGTATCTGGGCGCATTGGAAGCCACCCAGGATATCACGAAGATAAAAGAGATTGAAGGAGGAAAAAGACTTTTAGAATATTGAAGGAGGAGTAAATGAAAGCAAGAGAAATAAGACCTAAAATCTACTCGGTTGGAGCAATTGACTGGGATAGAAGGTTATTTGATGCACTCATACCGCTTCCTGATGGCACGAGTTACAATTCATATCTAATTAAGGGTAGCGAGAAGACAGCGCTTATTGACACGGTGGACCCAACTATGGAGGGTGTGCTGATAAAAAATCTTATCCAACTTAAGATCAAGGATGTAGATTACGTTATTGCCAATCACGCTGAGCAAGATCATTCAGGTACCATTCCCCGAGTCCTCGAAAAATACCCTCAGGCAAAAGTCGTCGCCACGCCCAGATGTAAAGGGATGCTCATAGACCTGCTCATGATTCCAGAGGAGAAGTTTATAACGGTCAATGATAGAGAGACCCTGTCCCTGGGGAATAAAACCCTAGAGTTTATCTATGCCCCCTGGGTTCACTGGCCAGAGACAATGTTCACATATTTAAGGGAAGACAAGATACTTTTTACCTGTGATTTTCTGGGTTCTCATCTGGCAACAAGCGATCTGTTTGTGACCGATGAGGCCACGGTCTATGAGGCAGCTAAGAGATACTACGCCGAGATAATGATGCCGTTCAGGACAACAATTAAGAAAAACTTGGAGAAGATAAAAGATCTGGAGATGGAGATAATCGCACCAAGTCATGGTCCAGCCTATGATAAGCCGGACTTTATTCTCAATGCTTACAGGGAGTGGACTTCTGACGAGGTAAAGAATGAAGTGGTTATACCTTACATCTCAATGCATGGCAGCACCCAAAAGATGGTGGATTATCTCGTCGGAGCTTTGGCTGATAGAGGCGTAACGGTTAAGCAATTTAACTTGTCTGTAGTAGATATAGGGAAACTGGCAATGGCACTGGTGGATGCAGCTACTATGGTCATCGGCACGCCTACTGTTCTTGTTGGTCCACATCCTAATGTTGCTTACGCTGCATTTCTAGTCAATGCCCTAAGACCCAAACTCCAGTTTGTTTCTATTATCGGCTCCTATGGCTGGGGCAGCAAGGCTGTGGAACAGCTCAAAGGAATGATTCCTAACCTTAAGGTGGAAGTGCTAGACCCTGTAATCAGCAAAGGATTCCCCAAAGAAGCGGATTTCAAGGCTCTGGATAACCTAGCTGAGGCTATTGCCCAAAAACACAAAGCCTGTAACTTCGTTTAACAGCATTAAAAAGGAGGAGGTGAAAAAATGAAGTTTGGAGACGTTCTAAAAAGCAAAGAAGCTTTATGATACTGTTTATCGCCTTTTCTTGGTAATAAGAGGCATAAAATCAGCGGCTCAAAAACTTGGATTCTATAAAGGAGGTGTTTCATGGGTAAGTTTGTAGAGGTTTCTAAAATAGGCGAATTGAAAGAAGGGGCAATAAAGGCAGTCAATCCTGCGGGGCGTGAAATCCTTCTAGCTAGGGTGGAAGATAAGTACTATGCAGCTGATAATCGCTGTCCTCATATGGGAGGGAAATTAGCGCAGGGTAAATTGGAAGGAACTGTGGTCACTTGTCCCTTGCATAGGTCTCAGTTTGACCTCAGCAATGGTCAGGTAGTCCGCTGGTTAAAGGGGGCAGGATTGACTTCGAAGTTAGGTGGGGTACTCAAGAGGCCAAAGCCACTTACTACATATAACGTGAAGGTTAAAGAAGATAAAATCCTGATAGAAATCTAGTCTTCAGCCTGGTGAAGAGGAGATAGAGCCCACAATAGAAAACGCTGGCAGGATTTAATTAGTTGTTGAGATAGCTGAGGAACAAATGTGACTGGCTTTATGCCATACTTCTTCTTATAGGAGTAATCTGACTTTCTAATAATTTCCTACCCTGGTAGTGATGTCCACACCCCCCAAAATTTGACAGAATAGTAAGAAAAATCATACAATACTGACATAATTTTTCAGGAGGCAAATATGGAGCAGGGGCATAAAGGCCTAATAGGTAAGTGCTTTGGTTCTACCACAGTTGGTCCTCGAGGACAGCTGGTGATTCCAGTGGAAGCCCGGAAGGAACTGGGCCTAGATGTTGGCACCAAGCTTTTGGTTTTCAGTCACTTTGGGATTAGGGGGCTTATCTTTGTTAAAGTTGAGGCGGTAGGGCAGTTGCTTAACATCATGAGCCGCCGACTCGATGAGTTTGCTAAGGTACTAAAGGAAACTGAAACCGCCGATATTAGGGCAGAGAATGAAGGCGGTTGAGGGTAATAGCCTGACCAAAACACATAGTGCAGTTATTTGTGAAAGATACTCTATAAAATTGCTGCTACAATGAGTGATTTGTCAAAATAGAGAAGGGGTAAAACAAAAAATGAAGAAATGGCTAAGTCTAATAATAGCAGTCTGTTTAGTTGGTGCGGTTTTCACTGGTTGTGCTAGGTCGCAGGATGTAACTCAAGAAACCGCTGAGGTTATCCGAGGTGACTTGACCATAAGTGTTTCTGTCAGCGGTAACTTAGAAACGCCACACAAGACGGATTTATCCTTCGGTACTACAGGCATGGTGGCAGAGGTATTGGTGGATGAAGGGGGTAGGGTAGTAAAAGGTCAACTGCTAGCTAAGCTCGAAGCTAGCTCCTTGGAATTAAGTGTAGAAATGGCACAGGCTAGATATGAATCGGCACAGACCGACTACGAAATAGCTGAAAATAAGCTAATGCAAACAATCTATCCACACTACACCAATACCTATGCTACTGACTTACCGGGGACATGGTTAGCTTTAGAGGAAGCTCAGGATAACTTAAAAGAGGCTCAGGAACTTCTAGAGCAAGGGAAAACTGAAGAGGCACAAGCCTTGTTGGAACTAGTTGAGGCAGGTCTAACCAAGGCTCAAAGGAAATCGCAATCCAGAACATGGGCCTTACCTCTTTCGGTTAAATTAGCGGAGCTACAGACAGATCAAGCCAAGACAGCTTTAGACGTGGCTGAGCTAGAGTTAGCCAAGGCCAGGGTTGAATTAGGTAAAGCAACAATCACCGCTTCTTTCGATGGCATTGTAACTGACATTTATATAAATGAAGGACAACAGCTTTCATCCATGACATACGCCAATCCGGCAATCTGCTTACTTGACCCTAGTGAGATAAAAATGAATGGCGTCATTGACGAGATGGACATCTCCAAGCTGAAGCTAGGACAGGAGGCAGATATCATTTTAGATGCTTTGCCTGATAAAGAAGTAAAGGGCAGGGTAACTTTTATCTCCCAAGCGGGAACGATTCAGGCAGGAGTGGTATCCTACAAAACCACGGTAACTTTGGAAAATCCTGATGAAGAGCTCAGGGATGGCATGAGCGCTACTGCTGAAATCATCATTGACCGCCATGAGAATGTATTGCTGATACCAAATCGAGCTATCCAGGGTAGTTGGGATAGTCCGTGGGTGGAAGTTCTTGCAGATGAACAAGTCGAGCAAAGGCGAGTTGAGTTGGGCTTGAGCGACGGGATAAAGACTGAGGTACTATCCGGGCTGGAGGAAGGAGAAAGTGTAATCTTTCCTGAGTCACAGTTGCCCTTCAGGATGTTCGGTGGCTGATAGATGGTTGAGCTTGAGAGTATAACAAAAGTGTATAAAGCAGGTCGGACAGAGGTTCCTGCTCTGCGGGGAATAAGTTGTCGCATTGAGTCGGGGGAAATGGTAGCTATTATGGGGCCTTCTGGATCGGGGAAATCCACCCTGATGAATATCATCGGTTGCCTTGACAAACCTACTTCGGGGCAATACCGCTTAGAGGGGGTCGAGGTTAATAAGCTCGGTGATAATAAGTTAGCTGAGATAAGAAATAAAAAGATAGGTTTTGTCTTTCAAAGCTTCAACTTATTGCCCCGGACTACGGCTCTGGCAAATGTGGAATTGCCGCTTATTTATAGTGGGAGTGGTAACCGGCGTCAAAGGGCTTTACAAGCTCTGGAATCTGTGGGACTAGCTCATCGAATTAAGCATAGACCAAGCGAACTAGCCGGTGGAGAGCAGCAAAGGGTGGCCATTGCTCGGGCTTTAGTAAATGACCCTGCGCTTATTTTGGCTGATGAGCCTACAGGTAACCTTGATACCACCACTAGCAAGGAACTTATGCTCCTGTTTAAGCAACTAAATCAGCAAGGAATAACCATTGTTTTGGTTACTCATGAGCCATATATTGCTGCTTATACCCAACGCACTATCAGGATTCGTGACGGTCAAATTGAGGTGTCAGGATGAAGATCTGGGTTTGTTTCGCCACTGCATTGAAGACTTTGTTAAGTCACAAAATGCGTTCAATCTTGACCATGCTGGGCATTTTGATTGGCGTGGCTGCAGTTATCTCCATGGTATCTCTTGTTAGGGCAGAGCAGGCTATGGTGCAGCAATCATTCAAGTCGTTGGGTACTAATCTTATATTTGTCACTCCTGGTGCCCCTAGTGGTGGGATGGGAATGGGGGGTGTGCTCGGCACCACCCAAACGTTAACTTTAGAGGATGCTGAAGCAATCGCCCGTGATGCACCTTCTGTATCGATGGTGGCACCGATGACGCAAACCACGACTCAGATAGTGGCTGGAGGGGAAAATATTGGCTGCCTGACCCTTGGTGTAACCCCTGAGTATCAGCATGTGCGTAACTTTGAAGTTGACCAAGGTTCCTTTATCACTGAGCAAGATTACAAGGGAAGAGCTAGAGTAATTGTTTTGGGGAACCAGCTAGCTAAAACTCTTTTTGGGCAAATATCCCCGGTGGGTCAAAGTGTAAGAATTAATGGACGCCAATTTAGAGTTATTGGTGTTCTTAAGGGTAAAGGAGAGGTTTTTGGGGTTGAGGACCAGTCAGCGATGGTTCCTCTAAGCACAGCACAGGCGGTTATATCGTCTGAGCGTGCTGGCAGCGGTGGACATACTGTTCAGTCGATTTCTGTCCAGGCGCGAAGTAAGGAAGCAATAGACGCGGCGCATTGGGAGATTAGCAACATTTTGCGGCAGCGCCATCGCATCATAGAAGGGGAGGATGATGACTTCAGCGTTATGAGTATGGATGCCCTATTAGGCACCGCTGACCAGATGTATGTGATAGGAGAGCTTATTATGGGGGCTATAGCTGGCATTTCATTGCTTGTTGGTGGTATTGGCATTATGAACATCATGCTGGTTTCTGTGACTGAGCGCACCAGAGAAATTGGTCTTCGTAAGGCGGTAGGGGCAAAGCGTCGTGATATTACCACTCAGTTTCTTACTGAAGCTACCGTGTTAAGTTTTTGTGGTGGTGCTATGGGGGTGGGCTTGGGATGGCTTATAGTTAGAGTCAGTGCTAATGCCTTGGCAAATATGGGGCTTCCCTTTCCAGCTATAGTTCCGAGTGATGTCATTGCTCTGGCGGTGGGGGTGGCAGTCTTTGTCGGACTTGTCTCTGGCATTTATCCCGCAGTCAGGGCGGCACGCCTCGATCCCATCGAGGCCTTGCGCCACGAGTAAAAAATTAAAACTCAAAGATAAGAAATCAAAATGACAAATCAAAATGTAAAATTTTTTAATTTTTGCTCTGTATTTTTGCCTTTTGCATTTTAATCTTTTATTTAGCTTTTCCCTTGAATTAAGGACAAAAACTCAGAGCGGGTAACTGCTTTGCTGCGGAAAGTTCCCCTCATCGCTGAGGTTATCACGTTCGTCCCTGGCTTTTTTACCCCTCGCATAATCATGCATAGATGCTCCGCTTGAATAACCACACCTACGCCATCGGGTTGAAGAGCTTCGAAGATCGCATCAGCAATCTGCTTAGTCATTCTTTCTTGAAGCTGAGGGCGCCTGGCAAAGATCTCTACTACTCTGGCTAGCTTGCTTATCCCTACCACCTTACCATCCACGCCAGGGATATAGCCCACGTGAGCCACTCCGTAAAAGGGAAGCAAGTGGTGCTCACACATAGAATAAAAAGGGATATCCCTCAAAATTACCAACTCTTTGTGTCTTTCCTCAAAGCCCACTGTTAGCTCAGTTTTTGGGTCGGCATCCAAACCAGAAAAAAGCTCAGCATACATTTCAGCGATGCGCTGCGGGGTATCTTTCATAGCTTCTCTGGAGATATCCTCCCCGATGGCCTCAATTATAGAGACTGCCGCAAGCTTGATTTTATCCTGGTTAACCATTTAAATCCCCCCTTTTGATAAGCTGAAGGCTATCTTTATCTGTTGTGGCATAAAATTCTTCTGAACCAAGGTAAAGAATTGGCTTTATCTTAGCAAGGTCGAGAATTTTCTCTGAGGTGAAGGCTTCTTCAAGGAAATGCAGAGCGACAATCTCACCAACCACCCAAATATGGTCACCGTAAGACTTACTATCCACAAGTTTACATTCATAAGCGGCATAAGCATCTTTCAATATAGGTACCTCAGTTCTTAAGGGCTGCTCCTTCTCAATATCAAACCTTTCAAATTTGTCCATTTCCTGTCCTGAAGTGCCGCCAACTTTGGCAGCAAGGGAAGCTTTTTGCCAGGGCATAAAATTAATGCCAAACTCCTTGCTCGCAGTGATAAGCTGGTAGGTAAATCTCTTAGGTGAGATGGAGACGCCGTAAAGAGGTGGATTGCGAGAAATTGAGCTGTGCCAGGCAGCAGTCATGGCATTATCTTTGCCGTGAGCACTGGCAGTAACTATGACCGCTATTTTAGGGTAATGCTGGCTAAATTTCCCCACTTTCTCCGTAACAATCTTCGGCATATTTGAACCTCCTTTTTCTTTTAAGCACGAGGCTAAAGCCTCGCACTACACATCACCCCCAACCTAGAGCTTTCTCAACCGCAGCTAAGTCGGCCGGGAGCTCCATTGGAGGTTTAGCATATTTAGCTGGCACGCCAGGGTCTTTCAGCCCTGTTCCAGTAATAATGCAAACCACTCTTTTGCCGGAAAAGTCTTGTTTTCGTGCTAGCTTAATAAGTCCAGCTAGAGAGGCAGCTGAGGCTGGCTCACCAAAAACACCTTCCTTGCTTGCTGCCAATCGGTAGGCGTGCATAATTTCATCATCAGTGACGCAATCGATGATGCCCCTCGACTCGTCTCTGGCTGCCACTGCCTTGTGCCAGCTAGCCGGGTTGCCAATGCGAATGGCGGTAGCAAGCGTCTTGGGCCGCTTGACAACTTTCCCCTGTACTATGGGAGCTGCTCCAGCAGCCTGAAAACCCATCATCTTTGGAGTATGGCTTGCTTTGCCAATCCGGTTATACTCCACAAACCCCTTCCAGTAGGCAGTAATGTTACCAGCGTTGCCTACAGGTATAAAGAGATAATCAGGAGCATCGCCCAGGTCATCCACAATTTCAAAGGCAGCAGTCTTTTGCCCTTCAATCCGATGGGGATTTATTGAGTTAACTAAGGTGACTGGGTATTTTTCACTTAAAGTGCGGACTATTTGAAGTGCTTGGTCGAAATTACCCCTTATGCCTATAATCTGGGCATCATAAGCTATAGCTTGAGCTAGTTTTCCCAGAGCTATTTTTCCCTTAGGGATGATGACAATAGCTTTCAGCCCAAATCTAGCTCCATAAGCGGCTGCTGAGGCACTGGTATTGCCGGTGGAAGCACAGATGATGCTGGAGCTACCTTTTTCTACTGCCTTAGCCACTGCTACTACCATACCACGGTCTTTAAAGGAGCCCGTGGGGTTGCAACTTTCAAGCTTAAAATAAAGTTCACCACAATTAAGCTCTTTCTCCAGTGTTCGTGACCTTACTAAAGGTGTATCACCTTCACCAAGTGTAATCAGAGGGGTTGCCACAGTAACCGGGAGGAGGTCACGATATCTATTTAGAACGCCTTGCTTCATCCTTCAACCCTGATGAAATTGCTGATTTCTTTCACCATTGTCAGCTGTCTTATTTCTCCTAGAGCCTTTTGTACTGCCTTCTCCTCTGCTGGATGAGTCATAATGACAATCACAGCAGTTTGAGATATTGGGTTGCTCTCCTTTTGAATCACGGATGAGATACTGATGGAATTGTCGCCCAAAACTTTTGAGATTTGAGCTAAAACGCCAGGACGGTCAGCCACATTCAGCCTGAAATAATAGCGTGTCTTTATATTGGTCATAGGCTTAACAACTAGTTTCTGGTTTAACTCTACTTTGGGATAGCTGGTTACTCCGTGACAAATGTTTCTGGCTATGGTTAACACATCTGCTATAATGGCGCTAGAAGCTGGCAAAGCTCCTGCTCCTTGTCCATAAAAGACCAACTTGCCAGCTAAGTCACCTTCCACTTGAATGGCATTATAAACGCCGTTAACCTTGGCTAATTGAGAATCCTCGGGAATGAAAACAGGGTGGACACGCAACTCAATAGCTTTGTCCACTCGCTTGGCAATAGCCAGAAGCTTGATAGCATAACCAAATTCTTTGGCATACCTGAAATCGCTGACCTGAAGACGAGAAACCCCCTCGCAATATATATCTTGGGGCTTTACCGCGGTGTGGAAGGCTAAACTGGACAAAATAGCTAATTTATAAGCAGCATCTATGCCTTCAATATCATTAGCCGGATTGGCTTCAGCATAACCTAGTTCCTGGGCTTGCTTTAAAGCTAAAGAGAAATCCAATCCCTCTTGTGACATCTGGGTCAGAATATAGTTGGTAGTGCCGTTAAGGATGGCGTAGATGGCTGAGATGTCATTAGCGGCCAAATCTTGCTGGAAAGGGGAGATAAGTGGTATGCCGCTACCCACACTTGCCTCATAGCGAAGGTCAACATTGTGTTTCTGGGCTAAAGATAATAGCTCATATCCATACTTGGCTATTACTTCCTTGTTGGCAGTAACCACATGCTTACCGTTAGTGATAGCTTGTTTTATATATTCAAAGGCAGGATGCTCTCCCCCAATAACCTCAATCACTATATCCACTTTGGGGTCAGTGATGACTTCTTCAATATGATTAACGAGCATACGAGGTTCAAGCTTTAGTGCACGCGGTTTAGTTATGTCGCGCTCTAGCACCTTTTTCAAAACTAGTGAAGCCCCTGCTTGTTCTGCTAGGCTGCTAGCTTTGTCGCGTAGAACTCTGGCTACACCACTGCCTACAGTGCCTAGCCCCAATAAACCGATGCCAATATCCTTCATCATAGTGCTAGCTCCCTTTCAAAACTCTGTCCACAGCCCAGGCTCTCTTTTCTTCGTCAAGATAATTGGTAATGGTGCTATTTTCCCTTTGCTCCTGAAGCCACTGAGTAAAGTTGTTGCTTGTGAACCTCTCCTTAACCTCCTCACTGAGCTTGTGCTCACCTTTCTGCAGAACCTTAGCTATCCAACAACCACCCTTAGTTTGAACTGCTTCATCCTTAACCGGCTCACTCACCCTGTTGAGGGACAGGTTAAACGCAATCTCATCGAAAGCCTCGCTGTTCATATCCTCTTGTTTTAACCAGCCAAGCTCACCCCCATCATCTTTGCTACCATGCTGGGAATATTCTTTTGCCAACACGGCAAAGTCTTCATCTTTATCAAGCTTGCTCTTAATTTCCAGCGCTTCCTGTTCACTACCCAGTAGCATGGCTCTGGCCTTTATCCCCTTTTCTTCACCCGTATCAGTAACTTCTATAAGCCAATAACCGATGTTTTTGGTTGCTGACTGATCATAAATCTTGCTTATCTCTCCAGGCTCAAGGCTGAAAGCAACCTCTCCAATAAGGGAATTGGGCATTAATTCTCGGGGCAGCCAGCCTAAATCGCCCTCGATTTGGGGATTGCAGGAGAACTCATCAAGCAAGGCAGTGAAATTCCCGCTGCTTTCGATTTTAGCCATTACCGCATCGGCCACTTCTTGACTCTCCACAAGCATCACTTGGATATTTGCTTGCTCCATTGTATCAGGTAACTCAGAGTCAAAATATTCTTGAAGTTTTTCCCCTAATAAGCCAACGGCTACTATATCACGATATATTCTATCCTTGGGCAATTTATTTTCCTCGATTTCCTTATCTATTGCCTTGTCTGTGACCTCGATTCCCAAGCTATCGGCTCCTTGCCTAATCAGCTCATCTTGCACAATTTGATTGGTAATAATGTCGGGCATATAGTAAAGTCGAGTTGGTTCCATATCCTTGGTATAGGCGTCGAACGTCTTTACATAATAATCCATATTAAACGAGGTATCATTTACCTCAATTACAATCTCGTGAAAAGGCTTAATTTCACTATTATAGTATCCATAGCCCACATAACCCAAAATGCCAGCTAGAAAAATAGCGACGGCGATTATTAGAATATGGCGCATCCTCGCCTGGCGTTGCCATTTGGAGAGCTGACGCTTGGTAGGGACTTGCTTGGGTTTATTTTCCTTTTGCTTCTTAGCCAAGGCTGTGAATCCTGTATGTCATTCTGAGCCCTATGGGCGAAGAATCTCTTGTATGGACTCCTCGCTTCGCTCAGAGTAAAATTTCTCAGCTGGTAATTGTTGCCCTAGTAGCTCCATTATGATAGCATATGAGGGGAGGTTAAGCGACGGGGTGTAGCGCAGTCTGGTAGCGCACCTGAATGGGGTTCAGGTGGTCGGAGGTTCAAATCCTCTCACCCCGATAGCTAACTCAGAGTCCTTTGCTAACATTTTGCTAACATTTTCTGTTTCAACTGCCCCGGGTGTAAGAAAGTCATCAAACCTCTGAGCCGCTGCTTCTTGGATTCCAGGCAGCACATGAGAATAAGTATCCAGTGTGATCCTGATACTTGAATGTCCCAGGCGCTCAGAAACCACTTTAGGATGCACACTAGCCTTTAGCATCAGAGTGGCATGGGTATGTCTGAGGTCATGCAGACGGATATGAGGCAGGCCCGCTTTGCGAATAGTATTGACAAAGGCGTGGCTAACTGTGCTCGGGTT
>JABUBO010000080.1_pt1 | contig 26545 bp, 31 predicted proteins | sample 7240361 | NCBI WGS metagenome assembly JABUBO01 (sample SAMN07256346, study PRJNA390944) | subsurface metagenome | isolation source: Methane hydrate marine sediment | place: Pacific Ocean: Eastern North Pacific, ODP site
CGCGGATTTTCAGTCCGCTGCTCTACCACCTGAGCTACCTCGGCCGGCTCAAATATTCTAGGTTTTCTTCCCTTCGCTGTCAAGCAAGCTAGGTTTGTAGGTTTTTACTGTCACTCTGAATAAGGGGAAGGGGTCTCTAGATTCTTCGCGGAGCCTGTCCTGAGTGCTATGAGATTCTTCGCTATGCTCAGAATGACAGGGAGCGAAGGGCTCAGAATGACAGGGAGAAATGCCAAACAATCCATTATTTTAGGGCGCCCGGCTTAATTAAAGGGATATTAGCAGCACAGAGAGGGCATTCTTCAGCGGGATAAACTGTGGTAGGAGAGCGGAGACAGCTAAAAAGGGGCACACCAAAGTCTACCTTTTCTGTGCCCCGGTTGACAAGCACTCCGATACCAATGACGATGCCACCAAGTTTTCTAACAGCGCTCATCGTCTCCTTAATCGAGCCACCTGTGGTCAGGATGTCATCCACAATAAGGATCCTTTCGCCCGGGGTGATGGTAAAGTCACGGCGGAAGACCCTTGTTTCTCCTTCTTTTTCGGCAAAAATGCTTCGCACTCCTAGTTGTCGTGCAGTTTCGAAAGCAAGGATAATGCCTCCGGTGGTTGGTCCGGCAACCAGTTCCACTTTTTGGTCTTTGAAATGTTGTGCCATAAGGCGGCACAGCTTCTCAGTATAATGCGGATATTGCAAGATTCGAAACTTCTCCCAATATACTGGCGAATGCAATCCAGAGGTAAGGAGGAAATGACCCTCCTTTATCGCCTCGGCCATTTTGAATATCTTCAGCACCTCGTCACTCAAGTTGTACCTCCCACTGTGTTGCAGATTGCTGCTCCCAGCGCACCTGCTTCGGTTAACTCCGGGTAGCCGTAATGTTTTACCAGTCCCCATTTGCTCAGTGGCCAGTAGACAAACCAAGCCCTGCCGATAATGTTAGCTTGAGAGGCTGGACCCCAGGAACGGGAATCATTGCTATTGTTGCGATTGTCTCCCAGAACAAAATATTGGTCATCAAACATTTTTTCTGGGCCAAAGTCCTTATAGCGTCGTGACGGTTCTGGAAAGATATAAGGTTCATTTATGGGAATACCATTGATGGAAACCTTGCCATCCTTAATTTCCACGGTATCGCCGGGCTGAGCAATAACTCGCTTGATGAACAGGTATTGTGACCCAACCTCCTCACCTGGATCGAAGACAATTACCTCTCCTCGTTTGGGGTCTGAGAAGAAATAACTTGCTTTGTTCACCATAATCCACTCACCGTCTTCAATGTTTGGCAGCATACAAGAATATTGCACCCAATAGCCTTGCACGGTGGCTTTAATGGTAACAAAGATGGCAGCAGCTATGAGGATGGTTATGCCGATTTCGCGAAGAATTTTCATTAACGAAAGCTTATTCTACCACTTAAAGTAAACCAAAAGTCAATTTAGTCGTTATAGTAAGTAAAAAGATACTTTTGCGAAAGGAGGTTTGAATGAAAACGACTAGGTGGTTAATTCCTTGTTTGGTAGCGGTGCTGGCATTAGGTGCTGCTGGCTGCACTAGTATACCTGGGTGGGAAGGTAGTCCAGATGTTGTTCCTGTAGCGCAGCAGCAAAATACTGGAATATGGGTTACTGGTCAGGGGGAAGCAATGGCAGTTCCCGATATAGCTGAGCTGCGCCTTGGAGTTGAGGCTCGTGCGGATACAGTAGCTGAGGCTCAAACACAGGCAAGCGAAGCCATGGATAAAGTGGTGGCAGTATTGAAAGATAATGGCGTGGCTGAGAAGGATATCCAAACACAGCGATTCAGCATCTATCCCGTGACAAGATGGATTAGAGAGAAAGATGAGGAGGAAATCATTGGCTACCAAGTGACCAATATAGTGGTTGCCAAGATAAGAGAGATGGACAAAGTTGGGGATATTATTGATGCTGTAGCCGAAGCCGGTGGCGACCTCACTCGGATTCAGGGGATAAGCTTTAGTGTGGATGACCCAACTCCATACTATGAAGAGGCGCGAGCTAAAGCGGTGAAGGATGCTAAAGACAAAGCATTACAATTAGCTGATTTAGCCGATGTTAAGCTGGGTAAGCCCACTTATATTTCGGAGGGTGCTGTTTATTTGCCGCCTACCAGGGGCCTTTATGAGGCTGGCGCCCCTGTGCCTGCCCCTGAGACTCCTATAATCCCTGGAGAATTGAAAATCACGCTCAGCATTCAGATAGCCTATGCCATAATTTAACTCGCCGCGAGATTAGCTTTTTGCCTCCTCCTGTCTCAAAGGCAGGAGGAGGTTTGTTTATTCCTAACCTTGTCTTCTATCCTTTTTCAGTGATAATATCTATTTACTTGTGGGCCGCTAGCTCAATTGGAAGAGCAGCTGACTCTTAATCAGCCGGTTCAGGGTTCGAGTCCCTGGCGGCTCACTATCTGGTTAAGCCCCTTTGCCAATATTTTGTTAGCATCTAGCTTCAGTATCTTGTCAAATCTCACGCACTCTAGCACAGATTCAAAGTAACCCTTGCTGGAACGCCTCACCAATTAGTGCTCTCTTATCCACTGGATAAGGTCTTCCTTAAAGAACACTCGGTTTCTCGCTATCTTATGAGAAGGTAATCCCTCCTTCATAAGCTTGTATAAGGTTTGATGGCTTACGTTTAGAAACTGCTGCGCTTCCCTACTTCAATGGGAAGAACATACCACTAGAAAGTCATAAGCGATGAGCTAGAAGTAATGGGTAAGATAGACTTTAGGAAAACTGTCCTATCACTTCGGGTTTTCAAATTTAACTTAAATTAAATGCAGCAACTTAAGTCTGACACATGCTACTGACTCCGGAACATCAAAGATTTCCGCCATCTTGTTTAAACTATTGCTCTCTGCCCACTTTCTCCTCACCATCTCGGCAGGCATCAGGATGCAGGTAGCGAACTGCTCAGCCAAAAGTTCATTAAAGTGACCGGCCTTAAGCTCTCCCTTCCGAAACACGGGGGTGGCTTTACGGTGAGCTAAGATATGGAAAACCTCATGGAATAGCGTAAATCTCCTTGCAGCCGGTGCATCATTTTCATTAAGTTGTATTATCCATCTACCTTTCAGATGCCAGATAGCACCATGATAGGCCGTCAATGGCACTAAGCGGACTTCTATAGGATGCTGTTCGTCAGCCAGCGAAACAAGCTCTGTTGGCACCGGTGGGTAGTAAACCTTCCTCCTCTTAATGTACTTCTGGGCCAACATTTCTACCAGTTCAAAGATTCTGCAGGATGCCATGCGTTCTATAGAATCGTAATCCCTTAAATTAGAATACCTGGTATCCACTAGTCGGCCCACTTGTTCCATACAATCAGAAGGGCACCAGCCTCCCTTTTGTTTTGCTTGGCAGCAGCCACACAAAGGGCATTGCGTGCCATCGCTGCTACTTATGTAACACCATAGTTCAGATTCCCACCTGGAAATTCTTTGTGCCATGTCTTTTCCTCCGCCGCTCAATCAGGTCCTCAATCATAGTAACTAGGTCTTCGTCCAGCTCCTTTGGATACTTGCAGCGAGCATACTCACGAAATTCAGGCCAATCAGGGGATGCCTCTCCCTCCATTTTCGGCATGTGACCAACAATGGAAAGCAGCTTCTGCAAGGGCACGCCGCTATATTCAGCCAGTTTCCGACAGGACCGTGTACTGGGAACATCTTCGCCGGAAAGCCAGCGGCTAACGGTAGTGTGGCTAACATCTATATCGGCTGCCAGTTGGCTCGGCAGGCGTTTACGCCGACGCATTAGTTCCTTCAGAAGTGAAACCAGAGGGGCATCTTCGGTAGACACGGCGTCATCATAGCAGAGCACACCACGTCCGTCAAGGTAAGAAAGCCCAAGAGGACATTAAAAACTATCAAACATCACTCTGGGGTATTGACAAAACAGAAAGGCATTGCTACTATTGCCCGCATAGGGGCATCACGTGACCGTGAAGGTAAGATAGGGGAATAAAGCTGGCAAGCTCTTATCAGGATATTAGTTAAATGAAGTGGCTTAATATCGTTTTTCATTTTTCACCTCCTTTAACATATAGGCTCGTTCTTAACCTGGGCGGGCCTATTTTTAACTTGTAAAGACGTTAATGAGTTTGTTGATAAAGCTGTGACTGAAGCATTAGAGAAAGAACAAAAGGAGAAGAGGAGGTGATGTGTATGAGTGAGCATAAATAAGGGGTGGAAGGGCGGATAAAAAATAATAGAAAGGAGAATTAAATGAGACACAAAATAGTAATGGTGATGTTATCAGTAGCACTTATTGTAGGTTTGGCTCTTACTGGTTGTATTGAGCCAGCGGTAGAGGAGGAAGCCCCAGAGGAAATTGTAATCGGGGTTTTTGAGCCAATGACTGGACCTTATGCTGCTGGTGGCCAGATGACGAAGGAAGGCATAGATATGGCAGTGGAGGAAAACCCCGAAGTTTTAGGAAGGCCAGTAAAAATGGTTCTGGTGGATAATAGAAGCGAGAAAGTAGAAGCGGCTAACGCTGTGGCTCGCCTTATTGACTATGAGGGGGCCGTGGTAGTAGTTGGTACTTATGGCAGTGCCTGCGCTATCCCTGGAAGTGAAGTAGCTAATAACGCACAAATTCCTTATATAGGATGTTCACCTACTAACCCATTGGTTACTGTGGGAAAGCCTTATGCTTTCAGAGTGTGTTTTATTGACCCTTATCAAGGGGGAGCAGCAGCTAAATTTGCCATTGAACAGTTAGGGGCAGAAAATACCGTCATTATTCAAGATATTGCTTCTGATTATTCGGTAGGCCTATCCAAATTTTATCGGGAAGCCTTTATTGAGGTGAAAGGACCTGATGCTATCTTAGAGGTTAGCAACTTTGCTACTGGAGACCAGGATTTCACTGCTCAGTTAACTTCTGCTAAAACCAAGAACCCTGATGTTATCTTTATTCCTTGTGCCGCTTATGGTGAAGCTGCCTTGATGATAAGACAAGGAAGAGAGATGGGGATTGAAGTTCCTTTCCTCGGAGGAGATACCTGGGAAGCTCCAGAATTCCTAGAAGTGGCTGGCGAAGCAGCCGAGGGCACTTACTATACTACCCATTTTGATCCGGCTGCTAAGACTACGGCAAAGGCAGTAGCATTCTGTACCGCGTTTGAAGAAAAATATGGCCGTCCCCCAAGTGCTTTTGCTGCCTTGGGCTACGATGCCTACTGCAGAGCCATTGATGCTATTGAGGAAGCTGGATCAACCGACGGAGAAGCAATTAGAGAAGCCTTAGCTGCCTCTAAGGATTGGGAAGCAGTTACTGGTATGATTACTTTTGATGAGAATGGGGATCCACTTAAGGCTGTGATAGTTAGAACAATTAAAAACGGCGAGGTTCAATATGTAACCAGCATCCGTCCATAAGTAGACATCTTGCTTCTAAAGGTATCAGCCTGAGCCAAACAAGCCTAGCTCAGGCTGATATATAAATGAGGAATTATGCCGTTCAGTTTATTTGTGCAAAATGTGCTCAATGGTGCCGGGTTAGGCCTATTGTATGCCCTGGTGGCAATCGGCTATACCATCGTTTATGGGATATTGAGACTGATTAATTTTGCTCATGGGGATATATTCATGATGGCTATGTTCTTTGTCTATTATGGTGCTTTCTTGACTCCAATCCCTTGGGGAATATGTGCTGTACTTGCCATTGGTTTAACCATTTTATTAGGGGTAACGATAGAGAGAGTAGGCTATAGGCCGTTACGTGGAGCTCCACGAGTTTCCGGTCTATGCGCTGCCATAGGCATGTCCTTCTTTCTGGAAAATTTCGCCATTGTAGTCTTTGGAGGAAGACCAAAACCATTTTTATATCCTGATGTTCTTGATAAGGTGGTGATTATCGCCGGTATTCATATTAGGGCGATTACTTTTATTACTCCCGTAGTTTGTGTAGTTGCCTTATTAGGGTTAAATTACTTAATTCATCGAACTAAGATGGGTTTGGCCATGCGGGCAGCATCTCGAGATTTTGATACTGCTCGAGTGATGGGAGTCGATATTAACAAAACTGTTTCCTTTACCTTCGGCATTGGTTCGGGTTTAGCTGCCATTGGAGCTATCCTTTGGGCGGCTCGCTATCCTCAAATTCACCCTTTTATTGGCGTTTTCCCTGGCTGGAAGGCCTTTACTGCCGCAGTCATTGGTGGCATTGGAAGCATAAACGGAGCAATAGCGGGAGGATTTCTCATTGGCTTCTTCACTATAATGTTGGTTGCTTTTTTCCCCAGCTTGTCGGGATATAAGGATGTTTTTGTTTTTGTCATTTTAATAGTGACGCTTCTGCTCAAGCCAACAGGATTATTTGGGGAGCTGGAATAAAATGAAATTGGATAATCGGAAGAAGCAGAGGTTAAACATTATAGCTGTCGTTGGCTTTATCTTGCTGGTATCTTGGGCACAAATAACCTGGAATCCTTTCTTTACTAGATTAGCTAATGTCTGTGCCATATATGTTATTGCTGCGGTAAGCATTAATTTAATCAATGGTTATTCCGGCCAATTTTCCTTAGGCCATGCCGGTTTTATGGCTATTGGCGCTTATGCCTCCGCCTTGTTATATATGTCCCCTGAATTAAAAGAGGTAAACTACTTTATTACCCCAATTATCTGGCCACTGAGTGTGATTCAAATTCCCTTTTTCCCGGCTTGGATTATCGGGGGCTTAGTTGCTGCTCTGGCTGGTTTTATCATAGGAATCCCATGTTTGCGAGTAAGAGGTGATTATTTAGCCATTGTTACCTATGGATTTTCTGAGATTATTCGGTTTCTGATTTGTAATTTTCAAAGCATCACTAATGGCCCTTTAGGTTTCAAAGGAGTTCCCCAGTATACCAATCTTTGGTGGAGTTGGGGATTTGCTCTATTTACCGTAATTTTTATCAAAAGATTAATAGATAGCAGTTATGGCAGGGCGCTAAGGGCCATTAGTGGGGACGAAGTTTCTGCTGAGGCTATGGGAATTAATCTATTCAAACATAAGATGCTAGCTTTTGTGCTGGGTGCTTTTTTTGCTGGAATAGCGGGCGCTTTACTACCAAGCTTACTTATGGCCATTGACCCTTACTATTTTCAAATCATACTTACCTATCAGTTTATAGCCATCATCATTATGGGGGGACTGGGGAACATAACTGGAAGTGTAATAGTGGGATCAGCATTTGCTATATCATTGGAACTACTGAGGGTTTTGGAGACTCCACACGTTCTATTTACTCTATCTATACCGGGAATCCCTGGCATGAGAATGTTAGTCATTTCTATCCTCATACTAGCTGTAATTTTATTTCGCCATAGGGGCCTCTTTGGCCAGGAAATTTCCTGGGAATGGCTATTTTCATTATTTTCCCGATTTTCTCAGAAGTTGCGGTTTAGGCACAAGTAAGGAGATGAGACATGAGCTTACTGAAAATTGACCATATAACCAAGCAATTTGGTGGCTTAACTGCTGTTTCCGACTTTTATTTGGAATTAGAAAAGGGAGAACTGGTGGGATTAATTGGTCCTAATGGAGCTGGGAAAACTACCATCTTTAATATGATAAATGGAACCTACCCTCCTACTAAAGGAAAGATTTACTTTGATAATAAAGATATAACTCAAAATAAACCCGATAAGATTGCTGCTCTGGGTGTTAGCCGAACTTTTCAGAATATCCGCCTGTATCCTGAGTCATCGGTTGTTGATAATGTGAAAGTGGGGTATCACTTACGTGTAAAATCATCATTTTGGGGCGCAGTGTTCCACTTTCCCAACTATGTGAAGGAAGAGAACTATATATCTCAAGACGCCGATAGCCTGCTTTCTGCTATAGGACTATTGAAAAAAAAGGGTGAATTAGCAGGAGGATTGCCCTATGGAGATCAAAGGAGATTGGAAATTTGTCGTGCCCTGGCCACAAGACCGAAATTATTGCTGTTAGATGAACCAGCGGCGGGAATGAATCCACGAGAGACAGTAGAGTTAATGAGCTTCATTCAAAAAATACGGAGGCAATTTGATCTGACCATCCTATTAATAGAACATGATATGAAAGTGATTATGGGAATATGTGAGAGGATACTGGTGTTGGATTATGGGAAAACCATTGCCGAAGGAACTCCAGGTAAAATTCAGCATAATCCCAAGGTCATTGAAGCCTATTTAGGCACAGAGGTGAGTTATGCTTAAGATAAAGAACTTAAATGTATTTTATGGTGGCATTCATGCGTTACAAGGTATATCACTTGATGTACCCAAAGGTAAAATTGTTACCTTGATCGGAGCTAATGGTGCTGGCAAAAGCACCACTTTACGAACTCTATCTGGCTTGGTTAAAGCCCGTGATGGGCAGATAAAGCTCGATGGTGAAGAGATATTGGGCCTTCCTTCTAATGAAATAGTTGCCAGAGGGGTAGCTATGGTGCCAGAAGGCAGAAAAATTTTCCCAAATTTAACCGTGCGAGAAAATTTAGCAATAGGTGCTTTTCAGAGAAATAATAAGGCAGAAATAAGCAAGGATGAGGAATTAGTGTTTACTTTATTTCCTCGGATAAAAGAAAGAGTATCTCAAAAAGGAGGCACTTTATCTGGTGGAGAGCAACAGATGTTAGCCGTAGGACGAGCGTTAATGTCTCACCCTAAACTATTGACCTTAGATGAGCCTTCTTTAGGATTGGCTCCATTATTAGTGAAAGGAGTTTTTGATATTATCAAGCACATTCACGAAGAGGGGAGAACTGTATTTTTAGTGGAACAAAACGCCTTTGCTGCTTTGAAATTAGCTGATTATGCTTATGTCATGGAAGTAGGAAAAATTACTCTACAAGGAACCGGCCAAGAGTTACTTCAAAATGACCAGGTAAGAAAAGCTTATCTAGGAGGTTAAGCCTTAGAATACAATGTTTAGGAAAAGGATTTTAGTCGCAGGAGCCTGTGGTCAGATTGGCTCGGAGCTCACATTGGCTTTGCGGGAAAGGTACGGGAATGACAATGTGATAGCCACAGGTCATAAAACAAAACCAGGTGAAGAATTGCTTAATTTGGGACCATTCCAATTTATTGATTGTACAGATATCAATACGATTGAAGGAGTTGTGAAAAAGTACGAGGTGGATACCATCTACCACTTAGCAGCTTTACTTTCAGCAGTAGCGGAAGCCAAACCACAACTTGCCTGGAATGTAAATATCAATGGTCTTTATAATGTTTTGGAAGTCGCTCGTAAGTATAAATGTGCTGTCTTTACTCCCAGTTCTATTGGTGTTTTTGGGCCCACCACTCCTAAGGATAATACGCCCCAGGAGACGATTCTGCGTCCTAATACAATGTATGGGGTTACTAAGGTTAGTGGCGAGTTGCTTTGTGATTATTATTACAAAAAATTTGCTGTAGATACCCGTGGTGTTCGCTGGCCAGGCATTGTTTCTTATGTAACTTTACCTGGAGGCGGGACTACAGATTATGCGGTGGAAATTTACTATGAGGCAATCAAACATAGAAGATATACCTGCTTTTTAAGAGCGGGAACTTACCTTCCTATGATGTATATGTCTGATGCGGTGAAAGCAGCCATTGATATTATGGAAGCAGATTCAAGCAAATTGAAATATAGGAATGCTTTTAATGTAACCGCGATGAGTTTTGCCCCAGAAGATATAGCCAATGAAATCAAGAAGCATATTCCTGATTTTGTTATGGAATATGATGTTGACCCAGTCCGCCAGGCGATTGCTGATTCCTGGCCTAACAGTATAGATGATAGTGCTGCTCGTGAAGAATGGGGGTGGAAGCCAGAATATGATCTTGTAGCTATGACTAAAGATATGTTAGAAAAGCTCTCCGATAAGTTGAAAATATAAATTAAGGAGGTAAAAATGTCGTTAAGCAAAATAGAGAAAGTGTTATCCCAAGAGCTGAGTGGACTTAAAGAAAAAGGTTCACTTAAAGGCGAGGAGACAGTAATAACAGGTGTAAAACAGCCCCAAGGAGATAAGGGGCCAAGATATTTTATACAGGGTTATGGAGATAAAGAGTTTCTGAAAATGAATTCGAACAGCTATCTTGGTATGGGGTTGAGGAAGGAAGTAATAGAAGCGGAAGAGGAAGCTACCAAGGAATTTGGAGCTGGTCCTGGAGCTGTGCGTTTTATTAGTGGGACTTATAAGCCACATGTGGAGTTGGAAAGAAGACTAGCAAGGTTTCACAATAAAGAGGCTGGTATGATATTCAGCTCTGCTTACGCCACAGTGATGGGCATATTATCACCATTGATTTCCAAAGATACTATTGTAATAAGCGATGCTCTTAATCACAATTCTATAATCAATGCTATCAGGTTATCGCGGCCAAAAGATAAAAAAATATATGGTCACAACAATATGGATGAACTGGAGTCCGCTATAAAAGAAAGCCTTGGAAATTGCCAGAGAGCCATAATAGTTACCGATGGTATATTTAGTATGAGAGGGGATCATGCATCGCTTTCCGAGATAGCGGATTTAGCAGAAAAATATGACCCGGAATTTGAAGAGGGCATACTTACGATTGTGGATGACTCTCATGGCGTCGGAGCAATTGGGGAGACAGGGAGAGGAGTTACAGAATTTACCCACGAGGATAGGATCGATATATTGGTCTCCACTATGGGCAAAGCACTTGGAATAAATGGCGGATACTTAGTATCCGATGCCAAAGTAATAGAATACTTAAGGGAAACTGCTCCATTTTATATATACTCCAATCCTATTACCGTATCGGAGGCAAGTGCCGCATTAAAAACCTTAGAAATCCTCGATAGTGACACAGGGAGAAAGCTGTTGAAATACTTACGTGAAACGACGGCATACTTTAGGAAAGGCTTAGTTGATTTGGAATATGAAGTGATAAAAGGGGAGCATCCGGTTGTGCCACTTATGGTTAGGGATACTAAAAAAACTATCGCGCTCGTTAAGTATCTAAAAGATAAGGGCATATTATCAACTGGATTATATTATCCGGTAGTTCCTAAAGGAGATGAAGAAATAAGATTCCAGATTTGTGCCGATCACACTAAATACGATGTAGATTATGTGCTTGAAGTTTTAAAAGAGTATAAAGCGTAGCGGGCAACCAGCGGGAAACGGCACATGGCCTTTACCTTCTTCAGCCAATAAGCCTCCTCGTCCCGTGTGGGGTGCCGCTTGTAATCGGGGTTCTGGTTGCCCAGAATTGAAGGAAGGTGGTGATTGATCTAACTCAAACTTTACCACAACGCTTCATAGGAGCTGGTTTTACTCTTTATGAAAAAGGGTCCTGCCTCTACCTTTATCGGAACCAGAACCACCACGGCGGCATCTTTATAGCTAAGTTACCTATTAAGGCAACAGTTTTGAATGTCACTGAGGTGGCAGAGCGATATCTTAAGCCGAAAATAGGTGAAATTAAAAGAGCAGTTGAGATAGGAAGAGATAAAAAACCCTATCAAAAATATATCCTCCATGCTTGTGTTATTTGCGGTAAAATTCGCTGGGTTCAGCTTGCAAAAGGTAAACCAAAACACCTAAAATGCCAATCCTGTGCTCATTGGAAAGGCGGAAAATTTAAAGGAAGTAAAGGATATATTTGGATTAGCCTTCCGCGTAATGACCCTTTCTTCTCAATGACTAATTCCAAGGGTTATATCCGAACGAATAGACTAGCCATGGCACAGCATTTAGGTAGATGCTTATATAGTGGGGAGAGGGTTCAGACAAGAAATCGCGTTAAAACAGATGTGAGAATCGAGAATCTACGGTTAATTTCTAAGCCTAGATAATGACTGTGAAGTATATGAGTCACAAAGAAATTTTTATCTACTTTATGCTCGGACTCGGAATAGGTTTTGCCGGTTACATTCTCCCATTTTTCCTTTTTTTCCTTAACGTTATCTATACCAACATCGTGAGCTACCTCACCTATCCACTTATGTTTGTCGGTCCACTTGTTTTTTGGGTGGTTATCCCATTAGTTGAAGTTTTCAAAAGAAGAAGGCAGCAATGAGAAAGATAATTGTGGAGGAGCTTATAAGAGCTGGGGGCGGGATGATTTTCTGGATGGCTGGCCTTTATGGTCTTGACTATATAGGAGTGCTTGCCATCTCTGCCGGACAGTCTTTGGCTATCAGCGCCGGAATATCGACGGTTATGTTTTCAGTTTTAGTCGTGCTCAGGAGGAGGACCGGAAAGGAATTTATGCTCAAGCGGGTGCGCTATTTGCTGATCTTGCTATTGGTATTCGGTATGCCCGTCTTTATCTGGCGTATGTTGGCGGGAGAAGTAACCCGAGCTGTCCTTTTTGCAGTCGGGATGCTATTCGTATGCCTACTGCTCTTTATCGTCAGGAAAAAAGCTGGAATGAAGTGGTAGTTGAATGATTAATTTTGAATTAGATTGGGGACTGATTATTGTGCTATCTGTAAGTATCGCTTTATTGGTCATAGCGGTTGTTTGGGCTATCTGGTGGTGCAAACAGATGATGCCTGAGCTGAGGAGTATAGTTAAAGCTATCGTCAAGTACTTGAAAAGATAGGATGTCAGGGGTTCTGGTTGCCCAACAACCCTTAAAGGAGGTTAAGTGAGAAAGGTAGTTATCACCACTAATTCTGCCTCCATATCTACAGAAGAAGCAGCAAAGCATGATGTTACCATAATTCCCTTCCATATCATCATGAATGGCGAGGATTACTTGGATCCAGAAATAGATATGGAAAAATTCTATACTAGGCTAAGTGAAAAGAAAAGATTACCTACAACCTCTACTCCCACCGTGGAGGAATTTCTACAAACTTTCACAGAGCTAAGCCAAAATGCCGAGACTATCTTGCATATCTCCATGACCAAAGCTTTTACCGTGGCCTATAAATTAGCCTTGCAGGCCAAAGAGGAAGCTAAGGAAAAATTGCCCAAGACAACCATTGAAGTCATTGATTCGTGCACCGTCGCAGGAGGATTGGCACTTATTTGCCTTGAGGCAGCCAAGGCAGCCAGACAGGGTAAAAGTCTCAGTGAGATTATCGAGCTGGTTAATCACATCATACCACGAACAACTGAGCTTTCAGCGAGAGATACCCTTTTCTATCTCGATAAGATAGGAAGGATATTCGAAGCCAAATCCTGGGTCAAAGCGGAATCAAAGACCAGATTCAGAGCTATTGTAGAGATCGATGCCTCAACAGGGGGAGTGACAAAGCCTATAGCCAGGGCTAAAACTAGAACTCAGATAATGCAGAAAATGGTTGATATAGCCAAGGAAAGAGCAGTAGATAAAACGGTGCACGCTGCTATACTTCACACAAGGGCCCCCGACCAAGCTGAGCAATTGAAGAAAATGCTCTTATCCCAGCTTCAAGGCGAGAAAACTATATGCGAAGAGCTTCATATCGGCCAAGGCTCAGCCACAGTAGCCGTTGCGAACGGCAAGGGGCTTATTGACCTTTCATTCTACAGTGTTGATGAGAAAGCCATGAGCCTGAGGAGGTGATGCTTATAATTCTACTTTTTCGGGGGGCAGCAAGCAAATAAGGAAAAAGTAAGGAGGCTTATTAAATGAAAAGAGCTAAGTGGTATCTAGGATTACTGTTGGTAGGTATACTACTATTTGTAGGTGGTTGTGCTGAGGAACCTTCACTGCCGGTGCCACCATCAGAACCAGTGACGCCAACTGGGTATTCTGACATATGTATTCCTATTGGGGAATTCTCATACCACTCGCACATTGATGTAGTGATGCACGCTGTAGTAGGAGGGGAGCTTACAGTAACTCTGGGTTCTAATCCAACAACAGGCTTTCAGTGGTCAGAGTTTGCAGGGATTAGTGATGAGACTATAATCAGACAGGTAGACCACAAGTTTGTGGGACCAGGGATTGATAAACCACCAGGTACTCCTGGTGAAGAAGTTTGGATTTTTGAGGCACTCAAAAAAGGTACTGTTACCACCTTCTTGGAATACAGTCGCCCTTGGGAGAGTGCGGATACTGGACTTTGGACAGTTACTATAACTACTACTATTGAATAGAGGAACAGTGTCTACTTTTTCGGGGAGTGTAAAGTTTCCCTCAATGGGGCTTATGAATAACGAGTATTTTCATGCTAAAGAGCTAGAGAAAGTAGAGGGAGGAAGTGAAAAAGATTAGGACTGCTGTTGGGCAACTTGATAAGGACACACCAATAAGGCTAAAGTTGAGCTCTGATGCTCTTGGTTTTTTCTGTGTCAAGGTTGAGTCAGAAGAGACAGGAGATATACTGTCTAGCAAAGACTTTTATATTTATAAGGAAGCCAATGATTTTTTTGAAAAACTGGTGAAGAAACACAGATTGGTGGAAGAATGAAGAAATCATCTTAGCCAAAAAGCGGAGTAAGCTGCCAAAGGAGTAACACATGCTAGAAGCAAGATGTCCCAAATGCGGTGCTCTCTTTTATGGCTGGGCATTAACTGAGCCAGAGCACCAAACTTGCCTGGAATGTGGCACTGAGTTAGAAATTTACCAGGCTGACCTATCAACCCAAAGGGAGAAAATATCACCCAGTGGGCCAGAGGAGCAGCAAGCCAGCATAATTGAGAAACCCAGGGGGAGGGAGCCAGGCTCTGAGGAAACCAGCCAGAGTCCCCGAGCTCCTAAGTTTTGCTAACATTTTGCTAACAAACTTCTGAGCATGCCCCAGTACCAGAAGCCACCCCAGATACAAAACAGGTCTAATCCTCAGACCATATAGCACGTCTTGCTACTTGGGGAGATTTGGTGGCATAATTCCCTTGCGACTCTTAATCAGCCGGTTACAGGTTCGAGTCCCTGGCGGCTCACATTAAATATGAAATCAAGCGCAACTATGGTTTGGGTTATATCTAGAGAACGGGATGTGGAGGGTGGTGCTATAACGATGGTCTATGTTTAAAAGGGAAACCCTTGGCTCTTGTCCTAACTAGCGGACTGATAAGTGGCAACCAGGATAATACGAAATAAAGGGATTAGGGAGACACAATTATGAAAAAGACCATTGTAATTTCTGTTTTGGGAGCTTTGCTGGTGGTAGGAGGTGTATTTGGTGGTATCCAGTATACCGATGTTAAGCAGGAGTTACAGCAAATCCAGGCTTCATACACTGAATTAAGCTACAAATATGAGCAATTGAATTCAAAATATGATTACTTGGGCCAACAATGTGATTACCTAAGCCGTCAGTACGAAGATTTGGAGCATCAATATGTGGCCTTGGAGTATCAGTATCAAGTCATGAGTAAAAGGGGAGCGGAAGAGGAGGATGCTATAGCAGATCTCCAATGGCAAATAGTGTATTGGAAAGATGCTTACAAAACAAAACCCGGACCAGGGTGGCCCCTCAGAGAATTCCGAAGCGAAGAAGAGTTGGTACTTTGGCTTTCGCAGGATGATACCGATAGTAATAGGTATATTCCTAATCAGTTTGATTGCGAGGATTTTGCGCACGTTGCAGTCACATGCTTATGATGACGGCTATGTCATGTCCGTAACTCTAGTTGCCAGGGATGACGAGTATCATTTTAAGAACGGTTGCTTTATCGGTAATAAGTTTTGTTATATCGATCCTCAAACTGACAGATTTTGGTTCTGGGGCTATTTTGATTGAATTATCACTAAGACAATCAAAGCTCTGAGAATGCAGATAAAGCTGTAAGTTTGGATGGTAGATGTGGCTGCGCTGATTAAACAAAACATTCAAAGGATATTGGCTGAGTTGCCAAACGGTATCGAATTGGTAACAGCAGCGAAAACAAGAACCCCTGAGGAGATTCTGGAGGCGGTTGAAGCTGGGGTAAAAATCGTTGGAGAAAATTACGTCCAGGAAGCAAAAAAGGCGTATGAAGTGGTAGGGAAGAGAGCAAGATGGCATTTCATTGGGACCCTTCAGAAGCATAATGTAAGAAGGAAAATGGTGGAAATGTTCGATATGATAGAAACTGTTGATTCTTTGGAAATAGCAAAGGAAATTGATAGGAGATGTGCTCAAATTGGCAAAGTAATGCCAGTATTAATTGAGATAAATAGCGGTCGCGAAGAACAAAAATCAGGGGTATTCCCGGAGGACGCGGAGCAATTAGTAAGAGATGTCTCAAACCTCAGGAACATCAAAGTAATGGGACTTATGACTATGGGACCTCGTTTTGGAAACCCTGAAGATGCCAGACCTTATTTTGTGGAGACAAGAAAGATATTTGAAAGGATTAAGGGGCTTGATTTACCTAATGTAGAGATGAAATATCTTTCCATGGGGATGACAAACTCCTATAAAATTGCCATAGAGGAAGGTGCCAATATAGTCAGAATAGGAACTAAGATATTTGGAGAAAGAGATTACGGAAGCTCATAAGCTACAATTGGATTACCAATCCGGCTCCACATTCTAAAGCTTTATCCTTAAATAGCTCTCTTATCTCCCTTTTATATTGAGTGCAATGACAGGGGTAAATTAGCGATAGTTCATCTAAAGCCTTAAAGTCACGAAATCCATGAAACCCGCCGGCGATTCCATAGAGCTTTCCAAACTTTGAGGCAGTCTTCAGGATATTCCCCACTCCCGGGTGAGAGCAACCTGTTACCACAAATATTCCTTTGCCCGTCTTGAGGGCCAAGGACTGCTCTACGCCTCCGAGTTCGCCAGTGGAACAGACATCTTGGCAAATTTGAATAGCCTCTTTAACCATGGTTACTTTTCTCCCCGGGATACTTATGTGAAATGAGCTCGGGATGTAAAGCTCTGCTGTTTCATTTTGCTTGAGAATCTCAGAAAGCCCGCCAGTGTGGTCCCAATGAGCATGTGAGATCACTATTATCCCTATATTTTTGGGGTCAATGTTTAGTTCTTTCATATTGTGTAGCAGAATGGGACCATTGGCACCGGTGTCAAACAGAATTGGCGACGCCTTTTCATTTTCTATAAGAGCGGAAAATCCCCAATCTGCCTTTAGCCCCTCTTTCTTTACTTCGTTGTCGTAAACAATTGTAATCTTCATTCTTTTATCCTCTCTTTAATATGGTTTGTTGGTTTATCTACGGAGAGAGCTCTCACCAAACATGTGCATGACAGTGGTTAATTGGACTAGGGAATTCAAGGTTGATGGTGGTTGAAATACTGCCGATGTCTCCTTCCCAGGAGAGCACTCTTTGAGATTTCTTAAAATCATTGCTGATGAAGTCTAATCCTAGAGGATTCAAAAACCATTCGAATCGAGCTCGGCAATTGTTTCCGCTCTTGGAAATGGCACCATAAATTTTACATTTAGCCACAGTTGAATGGCTTGTTTGGTCAAAAGAAAATTCGAAATTTTGGGCCTCTAAATTGTGTTTGGCGAGGTTTTTATTGAATTTTGCTATGAAATCATTCTTGAATCCAGCCTTATCAGCCAAAAGCTCCGAGAATTCCTCCTCTGCCCAGAAAGCTTGATAGTGATGATTCAATATTTGGTCAACAGCTTTTATCTCTATGATTTGCCTGGTTTCTCCGCTAAGTGGTGATGGCTCTGTAACTTGTTGAGCACAACCAAACAAAATCACCAAGCTTACAATTATGGGGATGAAATATCTCCATCTCTCCGCAGTCCTCTTTTTTATCAGCTTAAATTCAGCTTGATCGTAGTGAGACTATTGTATCATAGCCAGGCAACTTAAAGACACTGTAGTCGTTCATATCACTTTAGTGATATGTAATTTCCTTCCTTGCTAGCTGCAAGGTACAAAGCGCTCCTTTCCTGTCATTGCGAGCCGAAGGCGTGGCAATCTCACTTCGTTGTGGCGGTGTTCATCCCCGCCACAACCTCGCCAGATAAAGGGACGGGGGCCGAGGGCACACTTTCGGTTTGGGATGAGCCCCAACTCTACAAGATTGCTTTGTCTCCCCTTCCCCACGTTCAGGACTTTGGCTCACCGCAATGATACAAAGAACTGTCAGGGCTTGTCCCAAAGCTAGGCGAGAAACGACAAAGACTATGGTATAGTTTGGGCAAGATGAGCATTGCTTCTAAAGTTCAGTTCCTTCGGGAGAAAGTTGTAACCCCAAAGTCTTTCCAAATAGCAGCTTTTATTTTGGTCTTTGCTTTATCCGCAGCGATTTTTTTCCTTGCCCGCTCTTATCTGGATTTGGAGAAATTTCTGGCTTATGGCTATCTCGGAATCTTTTTGGTATCTCTTAGTTGCGTCACTATTCTTTTCCCCCTTCCCTGGGAAGCAGTCATAATAGGGGCAGGAGCAGCTTTAGATCCCTTAACTTTAGAACCGTTATTCGATCCCTTATTGCTTGGAGTGGTAGCTACAGTAGGTGCTACTTTAGGGGAACTGAGCAGCTATGTTGTTGGCTATTTGGGGAGAAAGATAATCCTCGATAAATATTCAGAAAAATACAACAAGGCTGAATTCTGGATGAAGAGGTATGGGAGCTTTGCCATCTTCCTTTTTGCCTTGTTGCCGGTACTTATTTTTGACCTCATCGGGATTGTTGCCGGCTCAGCTAAGTTTCCTTTGTGGAAGTTTATCCTTGCCTGTTTTGCCGGCCGGCTAATTAGGTGCCTTGCTGAGGCTTACTTGGGATATGGGGCATTTAGGTTCTTGCCCCAGCTATGGTGATTCAGGGTTTTGGTTTAAGTTACACCCTATCTATGTAATCCCCTTGGGGTGAGCGAAAAGTCGTTTGCCATATGCTGGAGTATCTTTCAATAATCCCCAAAGTGAGCGAGCGCTATAAGACCTTATGGCTACATAACAGCCACCACATTGGTTAGTTCGTGAGAAGTTTTCTATCATTTCTTTTTGACTGGAATATTTGTTGCGATGCAATGAGCATGGGACGAAGCTTCCATCAGGCATTATGACAAAGAATCTTATACCAGCCTTACAATTTGGCCGGTAGCCTCGTTCAAAGAACTTCAGGGTATTTAAAAGTACAGCTTTAGAGTTGGTTATATGATTGCTTTGGTTCTTTAATTCTATCAGCGCATAAATAGTTTTACGCAAAAGCTCTAAATCCTTCTCATCATTGACGGAGTAAGCCTTGTCACCTGTTCGCTGTGAAGTATAGGCACTCTACAATATGAATACATCCCAATTCATGGCTTTTTGGGCTAAAGGCAATATATCTTTCAGTTTGGCTTTCGTTATGGCGGTGTTCAAAATAATGTCCCGGTGGCTAAAGCTTGTTAACTTCGGAATTGTTCGCTCCAGATGTTTATACAGACCTGGTCGCCGTCGGAATTCATCATGTCGTTCATCAGGGAAATCAAACGATACTGAAAGCTGGTTTACCCCAGCTTCATGCAGTTGTAGATAGACATCCTCATTTAGTAGTGTCCCATTGGTGACAAATATTAAGTAGGGTACTCCTTTAGATTGTTTGATAGCCTTGACTACATCTACTATATCTTTGCGTAGAAGTGGTTCACCGCCGGAGATTTGCACCACGGGTGGATTTAGGAGTCTGCTTAACCTAGCATAATCATCTGGTTTAAGCTGCTTTTCGTCTTTTATTATGCCGCCAAGGTCACAGTGTCGGCAGTTGCAATTACAGGAAAGTGTCACCTCGAAAGAGACAACTAAGGGGCGATTAATTATATAATTGCGTATTCCCCTCTGGATAAGCTTGACTGCATCTAATAGGGAAAGATTTGTCAATCCAAATTGCTTAATGACTTGTTGGGATATTTATACCAGATTGCAAGGAAGTTTGTCTATATTCCGTACTTGCCTTCCTCTAAAGGTGTTAAAATAGGTGTATGCCAGCGAACTTACCGCCACAATACTTTGAAGCCGAGAAAAAGTATAGATTAGCTAAGGACCCAGAGGAAAAAATTGAGGCTTTGCAACTTATGCTTGCCATTATGCCCAAACATAAGGGCACTGATAAGCTCCACGCAGAGCTAAGGCGGAAGATTGCCAGGTTATCACAGGAAGCGGAAAAGAAATATGCCACAGCCAGAAGAGCAGGGTTCTATATTCGAAGGGAAGGAGCTGAGCAAGTAATACTAGTTGGTCCAACCAACGTGGGTAAATCACAGCTATTGGCCGCAGTTACCGAGGCGTCTCCTGAGATAGCGGCATATCCTTTTACCACCCAAACTCTCATCCCAGGAATGATGGGTTTTGAGAATATCCAGATTCAACTGGTTGATACGCCACCTATAGGGCATAGAGATGCGCGAACATTGCTAGCTAACACACTTAGGGGAGCTGACCTTATTGCTATTGTGGTAGACCTCAGTATTGAGTCGGTAAGCCAAGTGGAGAATACTCTTCAGGAGTTAAAAGAGGCCAGAATAGAGCCCATGACGGATAATGCTAAGGAAGCAACTCTAGGGAGCTATCAAAAGAAAATTTTGCTCATTGGCAATAAGAATGACTTGGAAAGTTCGACTAGCAACTGGAAAAGGTTAGATTCGCAATATGGCACATTATTTCCTATGATTTCGGTCTCTGCCAGGGAAGGAATTGGCTTAGAGGAATTGAAGGAAACAATTTACCAAGCTCTGGGCATTTTCCGAGTTTATACCAAAACCCCGGGAAGCAAGGCTGAGTTAACCGAGCCTGTGATTCTGAAAATGGACAGCACTGTGAAGGACGCTGCTGAATCTATCCATAAAGATTTTAAAGACAAATTGAAATATGCTGTTGTTTGGGGCTCGGGGAAGTATGATGGGCAGAGAGTCAGCAGGGAACATATGCTTCAGGATGGTGACATAGTTGAGTTTCATGTATAGCCCCGGCCCTTTTATCCTTGGTACCACGGCGAGGCAAAATTCACGTTGCAGTTTGCCACAACTTTTCCGCTAAATCTTCGATATAAGCCTTGTTTTCGAGTTTTAGTCTCCACTCTTGTGGAATAGCCTCTATACCAAGGTAGGCTCCTGAGATGGCCCCAGCCATAGAAGCTATGGTATCAGTATCGCCGCCCAAGCTTATGGCATAGATCACCGAATCCTTATAGGACTTCGGCTGCTTTAGGAAGCAATAGATGGCAGTTGGCACCGACCTTGGTGCTTCTATACCATTTCCAAGCACGGCGACCACCTTTGCCTTATCTTGCTCACCCAGTAGCTCTTTCGTGTTGGCTATCTTTTCCTTATATAACTGGGTTTGGGCAAAATTCTGGAGTTTTAGAAGAAAAGCTTCCCGATCAATTTCTTCATCCGAGGGAGTATTCAGGGCTAAAGCTACAGCATGAGCTTGGAGGGCTGCTCCTTCCTTGCCTAATTCGTGAGAATGGGTAATAGAACTTGATTTGTAAGCAATCTCCCTCAACTTGGCTGGGTTATTAGAATATAGGAGTCCTATTGGTGCCACTCTCATCGCTGACCCGTTTCCAAATGAGCCACCCCTATAAATTTTGTTTGCGGCACTGTCCCATGGCTCACCACTCTTTATCATCCTAAAAACCCTGAGTGGCCCTGGTCCATAGCCACGCCATGGCTCAGCTTCATAGTTTTTGATAAAAGTTTGGGCCATGTGCTCTCCATCAAAGCCTCTGCTTTGTATCATCGATTCCACCACACCGATTGTCATGTGAGTGTCATCGGTATAAGCTAGCTCTTCCACCCTCTCAGCTAAGGATGCAATATCTTCTTTGTTAGCTATCTTCCTTCCTTCTCGCCAAGCGCCAAGCCCATCACCTATGGCTGCCCCTATCAAGCATCCCAAGAATTTCGACTTTAGTTTTCCTTTATGCATCTCCCTAAATCGTAGTGTTCCGCATAATATCTTATAAAATCCCTCTCATGTAATGAATTTTTTCTTCCTTACAAAAGAGGGTAGGTAAAGGTAAACTCTCCCTCCCGCTAGGGGAGGGAGAACCACAAGGTGGTTTTGCAGTTAAAACTTTAGTTCCTGCATCGGGTAAGTTTGATTAATTTGCAAATTTTACCATTAACATATATACTTATCACAGTGGTTATAAGTTCAGGTTACCGATTCTCTGGAAAAAATTCCTTTAGTTCCATTTACAGACGTTGGATGACCGAGACTCTAGCCAAATATTATTAAGAAAGGAGGTCATCCAATGGGGTTTACAGACAAAACGCTCCAATGTTCTGACTGTGGCGCTACATTTACCTTTACTGTTGAGGAGCAGGAGTTCTATGCGGCTAAGGGATATACTAATGAGCCCAAGCGTTGCACTGCCTGCCGTGAGGCAAGGAGAAACCAGCGCAGAAGCTTTGGTGACGATAGACTGAGGCGGCAAATGTATCCGGCAGTATGCGCTGAGTGTGGTAAGGAATGTGAGGTACCCTTCGAGCCTCGAGAAGGCAGGCCAGTATATTGTAGTGAGTGTTACAACAAAGTTAAATTGGGCAGTAGGCAATAGTTTGATTGTAACTGGATTCAAAGGGGCTGGAACTAAACCCAGCCCCCGAAGGTTCAGAAGTGGAAAGATTCAGCGTATTTTAACCCCTCGCCTAGCCTTTCCCTTGAAGGGAGGCGAGGCTAGTCCTGAGCAAAGCGAAGGAACTAAGGTGAGTGTGATAAAATAAAAATGCAAAGGGAGGTAATATTATGAATATATATGTAGGTAATTTGTCACCCGAGGTTACTGAAGAGGAGTTGCGCCAGGCATTTGAGGCTTTTGGGCAAGTTACATCGGTAAACATTATCAAAGATAGGTATACTGGCCAACCCAGGGGATTTGGATTTGTTGAGATGCCAGTAGATACCGAGGCTCAGGCAGCGATTGACGGCCTCAGCGAGACGCCATTAAGGGAGCAGAAGCTTACTGTTAGCAAGGCGCGTCCTCGCACTGAACGCGGAGGCGGCGGTGGCGGTGGGTTTTATGGTGGAGGCGGGCGTCGAAGATATTGAGTCTTGTTTATTCGGCAAGCTAGCCTAATATCCTACTGATCACAGTCTTGGCAATAGTGGTCTGGAATTCCAGGCTGAGGAAGGGAATTTTGTTTTTCTCTGCTGCCTCAGCGGCAAGGTTTTGTGCTATTTTGTCTAGGTTACCTGTTTTTTGGTATTGCTCCATAATGTAGTCCTTAAACTTTTCTGTCTGTTCTGGGCCTTACTGGAGGATACTTTTTGCTTGGTCAGCGATAAAAACACCATGATGGGCAAAGGCACATATCTCCACCTCATAAGCCGCCAGCTTCCTTAGCGATTCCATATATAGAGAAAAGTCATGTAATCACAGTCTCTTTGCCTTTAAGCGGATATAGGCAGTTTTTTGTGTTCCTGGAAAATCTATCTTGTCAGTGATTTTGCCAGGCTCTCGAATCCGCATAGTAAATTCCTCGTGGCATAGTCAACCTACAACATGTCTCTTCAAGCGAGATTTTAGCACGTGAATGGGAAATACATAATGAGAGCCTTCTATTTGAGGTTCATCAAGGGTATCATTGGATAAGGGGAAGGTACAACGGAGGGTGGAGGAATGAGCAGAAACAAATATTTCGTCCTTCTAGTCTTGGGGCTAGTCCTTATGCTAACTACCTCGTTTGTGGCATGAGAATCGCCTTACAAGAGGTTCCTTTTGAAGATGGACCCTCGCAACATAGCCGCTTCGTGAGCGGAATTGTCCAGGTTAACGAACGCAACCCAGACTATAAGATGCTAGGTTCGCAAGAGGTAAAGCTCGCCTATGCTACTCTCATGATTGGTAAAGAGACGGTAGCCTATAGTGACAAGTCGAAGGCGGTAAACGACTTTCTCGAGAAACTTCTCTCATTCATGTTCCAAGTGAAGCGAAAGACCAGGCTTTAGACGAGGCCTCAAGCCCACGATAAAGCCTCAAGTTATCCTCAAACTTTACTAACCTTGTATATCTGACAACCACATCAAGGCTCTCCCATCCACCAGGTCTCATGATGTGCTCAACATCCAAGCCAGCACGGCGCAGGTTAGAGGCAAATGCCCTTCTAAAGGTATGAGGGTTGCATTTTTGAGTCCCGATTGTTTGAGGCAAGTCTGATAAAATGCTATTGTATTAAGTGATTTTGTATCTGGGGAAGTGTCGGAATTGGCAGACGAGCATGACTTAGGATCATGTGCTGCAAGGCGTGGGGGTTCGAGTCCCCCCTTCCCCACCAACCCATTAGCGCCAAAATGTTGAGTCCCTAAAGGATGAGAAAGGGTAGGCAATGCGTATCGTCATAATAGGGCAAGCAGCCTTTGGCAAGAAAGTTCTCGAGGCATTGACCGAAAGGGGAGAGGAGATTGTCGGGGTTTATACCTCTCCTGATATTCCTAGAAAGACAAACCCGCTTAAGGAATTAGCCGTTCAATTAGGTATACCAACCTTTCAGCCAAGAGAAATGCGAGCCCCAGAGGTTTATACCGAGTATATTAAGCTTAAGCCGGACCTGAATGTTATGGCTTATGTAACCAGTATCATACCTGAGAATATCTTAAACTACCCTAAGTTGGGGACAATTCAATACCATCCCGCGTTACTTCCGAAGCATCGAGGTGGTAGTGCCATTAACTGGGCTATCATCAATGGAGAGACTAAGACAGGCATTACCATTTTTTGGCCTGACAGAGGGATAGATACCGGCCCTATCCTGTTGCAGAGGGAGGTAGAGATTTCTCCTGATGATACTGTGGGCTCGCTCTACTTTGATAAACTCTTCCCATTGGGGATAGAGGCATTAGTGGAGAGCAGCGAGTTGATTAAAAAGGGAATAGCTCCACGAATCCCCCAAGATGAATCACAAGCTACTTACGAAGGGCTATGCACTGAAAAAGATGCTGTTATTAACTGGCTTCAGCCGGTAACCAGAGTCTATAATCTGATTCGGGGCACTAATCCTCAGCCAGGGGCAATAACCCAATTTCGGGGTAAGCAGCTCGAACTTTTTGATGCAGAACTACTTGTGGGTGGTGTGGGTAGATCGCCTGGCGAGGTTATTAATATTACTAAAGAGGGATTTACAGTGGCTGCCATGAATGGGGCTATCCTTGTTAAACGGGTGCAAGTAGAAAACACTCCCAAGATAGCAGCTGCAGAATTTGCCGAGCAAGTGGATTTGAAAGTAGGAGACAGACTTGGTGAGTAAGACACTTCAATAGCTACCAGCGAAGGAGATGGCATATCCTTCAGGAAAGTATATAAAGCAAAGGAATTTCTCGAGGGTAGATAGTGAATCTAACGGCATTTCTACGCCAAAACAAAGTTGAATTTGAGTTTGTGGAGAAAAAGTCTACTCATCATGCCTTGGAAGCGTCCAAGGCTACTGACATACCTCTAGGTAAGATTGTAAAAACTCTTGTTTTTGTTAACCAAGATTCAAAGCCGCTAATAGCTATAGTGAGGGCCGATTGCAGTGTGAGCCGGCACAAGCTTGAATTTTGCTCTCAGTCAAAATCAGTGAAAATTGCTTCAGATGAAATTGCAGAAAAGGTTACTGGCTATCCCACAGGGGGCATACCTCCGGTGGGACATAAGAAGAGGCTGCCCGTATATCTCGATCAACAGGTCTTGAGCAACGAGTGCGTCTGGAGTGGTGGCGGGACGAGAACAAGGTTAGTCAAGCTGAAGGTGCAGGACATCACAAAATTGGTTGCCCCACAGATATGTGATATATCAACACAGCCTATGGAGTGCTGACCTGCTCAGTCGCCACCGTAGAATCCAAAGTGAATAAGCCCTCGTCCGTTTTTTGCTGCTGTTGCTCCCAAGGCTTCGGTAACATAAAATTCATCACACTGGAATTGGGATAGAATCATTTTTCTTAGCTGTTCGGCTTGGTCGAGGACATTAGTGTGCACTATGGAAGCATGCAATTTTTTGCCTCTGACTTTTTCCTTGGCTATGTCAACCATCTTGTTCATTATTTGTGTTTTGGTTTTAGCTCTGGCTTCCGGTTTTGTTATCCCCTGGGTAGAGGCATCGACCTTCAAAATTGCTCTGAAAGTGCTTTTTAATTCAGCTTTAGCCCATGAACCAGCCTCATATACTAGCCCTCCCTTATCCAGGTAGAAAAGGGTATCTCGCGTTGACAGATCATTTACTCGGAGTATCATGTCGTTAGCGACCTTGGTTACCTCTTGAAAACTTTTGCCTTGTGCGGCTGTCTTGGCTGCCTGAAGAACAATAAGTAGCTGAGCGGCAGCGACGGTGCGGGAGTCAATCACTTCAATAGTGGTGTTGGGCAGCTTTTCACGAGCCATTTCTCTAGCCTGTACGGCTGCCCCATATGTTGTGCTATAAGCTGAAGTCAGAGTGATAACCAGGATAGCCTCTGCCCTCTGGCTCATCTCCTGGTAGCCTTGCAAGAATTGCCCTATGGTAGCACCTGAAGTTGTCGGCAGGTTTTCTTTTTCTTCGAGCCGGGCATAGAGCATTCCCATATCTATTTCTGTGTCAGGATAATCCTTACCATCCATGATGACGTGGGCTGGCACTATTCCGATGCCATATTCTTGTGCCATTTCCGGCGGTATAGCGGCAATGGAGTCAGTCATAATAGCTACTTTATTCACATTGACCTCCTTAGTAGTGACAATGATACCTGATTAAGCGATGTGTTGCACCATAGTGTGCTGACTGACCACAT
>JABUBO010000081.1_pt1 | contig 26530 bp, 30 predicted proteins | sample 7240361 | NCBI WGS metagenome assembly JABUBO01 (sample SAMN07256346, study PRJNA390944) | subsurface metagenome | isolation source: Methane hydrate marine sediment | place: Pacific Ocean: Eastern North Pacific, ODP site
GATGGCTTCGGGGAATAGGGGAGGGGGCAGGCGAGTAGGCTCCTTGGTGCCGGGATGGAGCTCAGGTGGCAGGGGCTTGGGTAAATCGGGCAAAATGTTGTACCAGGAAGTTGGCATCTCCTCTTCATCAAGAATAAACTTTGTTCTTTCCACTTTTTCCTCCTTATTTATTTTTAGGTTACTCGTATACCTTGGCTGCCTTGTCCAGAAGGGATTGAGGGATAGTTGCTCCCATTCTTTCTGCAGCCCCTGGGTTGAAATACATATTTATAGTGGTGAAGGTGGTAACCGGGATGTTACACGGGTCTTCACCCCTCAGTACCTGAGCCGCTACATGGCTGCCTATTTCACCTAATTCCTCATTAGAGTAATAGATAGCAGCAATTGCCCCTCTCCTAACCGAGTCTCCATCTGGGGCAAAGAGTGGTATGTTATACTCTTCACAAACTGTTATCAATCCCTCAAGACCGGCTACCGTGGTATTACACAGAGGGATCCATGCGATATCAGCTCTACCAACTAATGACATCCCTGCGGTATGGACATCAGCAGTTGTAGATACATTAGCCTCAATTACTTTAAGTCCGAATTCTGGTGCCAGGCTCTTGAGCTCATTCACTGTCTTGGTATTACTCTCGTCGCCAGCGTTGTAGACTACACCTAGCACTTTAGCCTCAGGGCATATCTCCTTAATTATCTCTAGCTGGGGCTTGACGGGGACATAATCACTGACCCCAGTTATATGAAGGCCAGGACGACAAGGCTTCTCCCACGATTCAACTATGCCAGCTAACACTGGGTCGGTAACGGCAATAAAGACGATGGGTATATCAGTGCCCTCAGCGGCAGCACAGCTTGCCTGAGTACAAGGGGTAGTTATAGAGATAATTAAGTCCTTCGGTTCGGCAACAAACTTATCGGCGATTGTCTTGGCTACCGACATATCGCCCTCAGGGTTGAGGAAGTCATATTCTACATTTACCCCTTCAACAAACCCTTCTTCAGCCATACCTTTGATGAAGCCCTCACGTATAGCATCCAGGGCTGGATGGGTAACTATCTGAGTTACACCAATTTTATACACCCCTTCCTTTGGGGTACAGCCACTAGCTAAAGGCAGGGCTACAGTTAAGATTAGCATCAAGGTGATACCAATAACTACTCTTAATAGTCCTTTTCTTTTCATCTAAAAACACCTTTCACTTTTAGTTTTATAGCGTTAGTCTCTTATTCTTTTCGGCCCCCCAAAGGGGCCACCTCCGCAATATGATGAACATGCTACTACCTCCTTATTAAAAAAGCCTCCCGCCCCTTAAAGGGGCGAGAGGCTCACTTTCGCGGTGCCACCCTTCTTAGTCAACTCCTGCCAATAGAGTTGGTTGACCATCTCTTTCAGGTACAAAAGATAAATATAAACTACTTACCTCTATACCCTGGGATTTGATAACGCTTCCCTGGCGACAAAGCCTACTTGTTTACCAATTGGGTAACTTTCGGTTTGCGGCTCCCAAGTCCATTCAGCTTCTGCGCCAGCATCGGCTCACACCTTACCCGACTCTCTGTGCCTCGCTGGAAGCATACTAGTCTTGTTCGCAGCCTTTACTCTATTCTATTAAATGGCAATATAGCATAATATTTATCATTTGTCAATAGTGTATATTGAGAGGTTCTGTTCGGTTGTGGTTGGTCACATCCTACGGCTTAGTGAGACGGGGAAAATGATGACCGTGCCCACCGAACCCACTATCTTCAATGTATTGCCAAACATGTCCGCAGAGAGAACACTGAAAGAAAGTGTATTCTGTCTTACTTTTTCCAGGAACAAAGACTTTGTTGCCCATCGGCACTAGATAGGGATGGGCTTTCCCTGTCTGGCAATGACTACAATAATTGAAGCCCCTACTCTCAATCATCTATCCCCCCCTCTTTTTGCCAAATAGAATTGCCCGACTATATTGACATAATCGGGCTTTCGTGATATTATCTAGCAAAAGATAAATATATTAAGTTGACTGTATTGGGATTCAAAGCTACTCCCAATAGCTTTGAACACCACCCTTTCACAGATAGTATAATATATTCTGTAAAGGGGGTCAAGTCAAAATGACGAATACGCTACTATTAGAATCTTCAAGCGGTACATCACTCGGTTTTTATAAACCAGCTGAAGCATCTCGTATTGCAAAAGTTCCTGAATGGACTGTGAATTCATGGCGAAGGTCAGGAATTGTCATCCCATCTATGGAATGGATTGATGAAAGAAATAAAGTACATATCGGGCATACGTTTGAAACTGTAGTATTTTTACGTTTAATAAGATTACTGCGAGACAAGGGAATTACTCTTTTTGAGTCTGTAAAGGTCGTAAAAGGCTTGCGAGACCGCCTGGGTCCACCAAGCACAAGATGGGCGGATGCCAAGATTTTCACAGATAAGAAAGATGTAATTATTTACGACCATAGAGATGGATGGGAATCCACTGTAGCCACGAGAGGTCATCAAAAACTTGCGGAGTTTTTCTTCGGGGAAGAATTCAAACGCTTGAGAGAAAGGGCGGATGCCCTCTTAATTCCAGAGCAATTTATGGATTTTGTTGAGATTGACCCTTCCATACAAAGTGGGCTTCCGATAATATTAGATACTTCAGTATTAACAAGTCTTGTTTACAAACTCAGAAAGCAAAATTACGAATACACCGATATTCAAGTGATGTATCCATTTATCTCAAATAAAAAAATCATCGGTGCTGGGAAATACGAGATATTCTTAGACCAAGTAAGCAAGAATTGACAGTCCATCATAGAATCTATACAGATGCCAGTGTTAATCAACAAGTTGTAGATTTGCTGAGACAACTAGGCTGGGACATAGAGACTGCACAACAGGCAAACTTGACTGGCAAAATTGATGACGTTGCTTGGGTTATTTATGCTAGAGAACATAACCGCATAGCAATAACATTTGATGAATTAAGGGCAGAACAGGGCGAAAGAGTTGCACGTGAATTACGCCAAAATGGTGGGCACATAATACGCATTCAAGGTGGACCAGAACAAGATAAATACCGTGCTGTTGGTAAATTGTTATTTCATTATCCAGACTGGTATCCATTCTTGACTAACAATAATGGCGTGTCAATTATTGCTGATGTAAGAACCGCAAGTTGCAGGAATTGCACACCTGAAGAATATCATCAGAAATATCATCCGACTGATGCTGAACAGTTTAACAGATACTTAAAGAAACGTAAATTAAGACCATATAAACCAAGACCTCGTAAGAGGAAACCACCACCAGACGAACAAAGCATACTTACTTAAGTTTTATATCACCCCACCAACCACAACCGAGCAGAACCCTTTGCTCCATACAAAATACTGTAATTCAAGGGGTCGCCGGCGAGATGAGTCTTTTGAACTGTACTGATGAATCAAGTTGACAGGGCAGGCTTGACCCGTTTATGCTGAATTATTAAATAGGCTGGTTAAAAAGGGAAGCTAAGCTTTGGCTGATTTAGCTGTTCTGCAACAAACTCTGGGCGTCTCCTTTAACGACTCATCCCTCTTGGAAGGAGCTCTGATTCACAGCTCCTATATTAACGAGAACCCTGGCCTTGCCCCAACCTCTAATGAAAGGCTTGAGTTTTTGGGTGATGCTGTTTTAGGTCTGGTAGTCGCTGAAAAGCTATATCAGGACTTTCCTGACTCCGATGAGGGAGAGATGACCAGACTCCGTGCTGCTCTGATTCGTCGAGATACCCTGGCTCGTATGGCAAGAGCCGTTGGACTTGGTGACTACCTCTACTTGGGGAAGGGGGAGGAGGCAAGTGGTGGGCGGCGTAAGCCAGCTAACCTGGCTGGAGCCTTAGAAGCAGTGATAGCCGCTATTTTCCTCGACCAGGGCTCAACTACCACCAAGGATTTTATCCTAAGGCTGCTTAATCCCGAGCTGCAGAAGGTAGTTAGCCAAGGTGCGGGAGTTGATTATAAATCACAACTTCAGCAACTTATTCAAGCCAGGGAGCAGCAGACACCTGTCTACCGGGTAGTAGAAGCCATCGGACCAGACCACGACAAGAGGTTCACTGTTGAGGTAATGGTAGGTGATACCGTGCTGGGCAGGGGCTCAGGCAAAGGTAAGAAAGCAGCCGAGACTGAAGCTGCTCGCTCAGCTCTGGAACAATTTTCCACCAACTTTACACAATAGCCCCCCTTTGCTAAACTTCAACTAACCATACCTGTAGACCGATATTCAAGTAGAGGTGTTACTATGGCACGTCGAGATTACAGGCATAGAGAATCAAAGAAACCCAAAAAGGATGCCAAGAAAATATCGGCGACTACTATCCTACCACCGCCAACAACTGTGGAAGTTGTTAAGAAGAAGAAACGAAAAGAGGAGTAAGACAGATAGCAGCTTACCAACAGCTTTATAGCACTGGGGAGTTAAAGGCTCGGGCTGAGAAAGCTAAATCAATACTGGAAGAGTGCTGTCTATGCCCTCGTCGGTGTGAGTCTAATCGCCTGGCTGGTGAAAGCGGGAAGTGCCACATTACAAGCCGGGTCATAGTTTCCAGCTATGGACCTCACTTTGGGGAAGAGGCACCTCTAGTAGGTAGGCATGGCTCGGGAACCATCTTTTTCACCTACTGTAATCTACGATGTGTCTTCTGCCAGAATTATACTATAAGCCAGCTAGGCGAGGGCAGAGAGGTAGACAGGGAAGAACTGGCAAGGATGATGCTCTCCCTTCAGTCACAGGGTTGCCACAATATAAATCTGGTAAGTCCAACCCATGTGGTGCCCTATATTTTGGACGCTCTAGAGCTAGCGGTGGGTATGGGTCTCTATCTGCCTCTGGTATACAACTCCGGTGGCTATGACGCTGTGGAAACCCTGAAGTTGCTAGACGGGATTATTGACATCTATATGCCTGATATGAAGTATTCCGATGAAAAAACCGCTGAGCAATTATCCGGGATAAAAGACTACCCTAAAGTAAATAAAGCCGCCATCAAGGAGATGCACCGCCAGGTAGGTGACCTTCAGATGGATGATGAGGGTGTAGCCCAGCGCGGTCTTCTGGTGCGTCACCTGGTGCTACCTAACAGGTTAGCTGGGACTCGGGAGGTAGTGCGCTTCCTTGCCGGGGAGGTCTCTACCAATACTTACCTGAACGTTATGGCTCAGTATCACCCCTGTCATAAAGCTTTTGATATACCGCTACTGGCACGTCCTGTGTCTAGACAGGAGTTCAGTGAAGCTATTGACCTAGCTCGCCAGCAAGGCCTAAACCGACTGGATAGATATAACTTCTCCCTCCCGCTAAGATTCGTCCTACGATAAGGTGATGGATAGTGGCTAACTTAGCCTCAGTTCAGGTAATAGTATATGGCTATGTTCAAGGCGTTTTCTTCCGTGCCTTCGCCTCCAGGCGAGCTGTGGAGCTAGGGCTGACTGGCTATGTGCGCAACTTGCCCGATAGAGAAGCAGTAGAGGTAAACGCTGAAGGGGAAAGAAAGCAGTTAGAAGAGCTAATTGGCTACCTTAAGGTCGGTCCGCCAGGAGCCAAAGTGGGAAAAGTGGTAACCAACTGGTCAGAATATACCGGAAGTTACTCCCGCTTCAGTATAAGGTATTAGCTTGACACATTTTAGTTTACTAAGTATGGTAAGCAGTGATATAATATCAAAGGTCTTGAGAAACTATTCCTTTAGTAACAATGAGGCTCTGTGCTGACTTATGTTATCGAGGAAAGAGGAGGTATGCAGGATGCCAAAGATTAATTTTCAGGGGCGGGAAGTCGATGCGACTGAGGTAGAGTTTCAAACCCGCAAGGAAGACTGGAACGAATACCAGCTAATGGATGGGAGTATTATTAAAATGAAACTGGTGGTTAGTACTATTTTCAGAGTAGATGGTATATATGATAATGAGGGGAACCCTACCTACTACATAAAGTCCACCAATGTACCATTTGTAAAATCGCCTGACGCCCTAAAAAAGAAACTGTAAAGTAGATACAAAGGAGATGAAATTAATGACACTAGTCAACACCAGAGAAACAGATTGGTATTTACTATTATCAGAAGTGGGGGCGGAAGCTATATCTTCTGGCATAGAGGTGGATATACTCAATAGCGCAATCAAACAATCTATACTTAAACATTGGCTGCCAATAGTTTTCACGGGATATGAAACACCACTATCGCTGGAAAGCGTGGACAACAAGAGGGGTTTTGATTCCTCAGACCAGAATGTTAATGGATGGCTCTCGCTCATTAGAGAGCAGCTTTACTCTAATCCCTCAGTAGAGGATATCTTTGTCAGCATTGAAGATAGTGATGTTGATGTATGGGTAGTAATCCCAGAACGTGACATTACTGTGCTCGACCAACTAGCGGATATTGAGTGGGAACTACTTGAAATGTTTGTTTCTGGGAAGCACCCTGCATTCCTTATTGATTTTCATATAATATATCGCTGTGGCCGCAATGTAGAGGACTTGGCGCCAACTAGAGCTATTAGAATACCAAGATAGGTATAATAATGCCTCAGAAAGACAAGCACATTAACTGGGCTATACATGACCGAGATTTTTGGACAAGTATTGACTTAGATAATACTCCTTTTACAGACTGGGCAGTTACTGGAATGTTCTATGAATCAGTGCATTGGGTTGAGGCGTTCCTGGCAACTAAGAGCCACCATTCCACAGCACACGATAAGAGAAAAACGAACATAGTGAGCTATAAATCAGAGCTACGCCCAATATGGAATAACTATATCAAGCTAGAAACAGATAGTAGAAATGCTAGATACGAGTGTTATAGACATACTGCCGAAGAGGCACGACAGCTTATTCCTCTAGTAGATAACATCAAGGGACACATATCCCGCTTACTGTAGGATATAGTAACCACTATCTGCCTCACTTTTTATCAGTGAGCAACCTGTCTCAGACCATAATATTGGTCACGCTTGAGGAGGCGAGATAAAATCTCAGCCGAAGTGCGATAGGTATCTCCACCATGCCAATCACTCAGTTGCCTCCCCAGCTCCTCCAAATCGAGAGGCTGATTACCATTAGCCAGGAAAAGGCGAAATATACACTCTAAAATAGGCAGCTCAGCGGTAATAAAACCTGGGGTCTTGGAGCAGCAATCTTTAATGGTAGTCAAAAGGTCAGCCGCCGAAATTTCCCCCTTCAAACTCTCCTGACATTTGGAGCATAAGCAGCTCTGAGCCAGAGCAGAAAATGAGCGGTCATTCTGCTCAAACCAGTCTAAATCAATAAACCAGCCCGGTCTAACTTGTTCAGTAGTTATATTTTCCATCCACAAAATTGCATACCGTTAAAAATTTTAGGTCTCAAACCCCACCTTGGCTACCTTAATCAAGTCAAGGTACTCTGTCTTAAGCCCCAGTGCTTCTGAGGCTTCACAATCTACCTCATAAGGCTGACCAACAAACACCTTGCCATACTCCTCAACCTCACCCCGAGTGGGGTCATCCCAGCCAATGAACTTCTGGCGAGCCTCTATAATCCCCAGGTCAAAGGGTAAAGTAAAATAGAGGTCAGCCACTACCCTATTTATCCCCAGACTATATAAAGCCTCCCACCCTCCCGGTGCCTCACCACTATATTTTCTACTCGGCAGCAAGGTGAGTAGGTTCATTATGCTAAGGCTACCTCTGCCCTTAAAAACCTTTAGTGGAGCCACAGTTATCAAGTAGTCGCTAGACAGGACAACACTAGGCACCCAGAAGGTTGGTAGAACCATGGGCTTGGGTAGAGGATTTTCTACCTCCACCCAGATACAATCCTTTACATCCAGCGTCAATATCCGAGGAAAATTGTACCCCAAGGTCTGATATATTGGGTAGATTGGGTCCCCTCCAGGGGTGCCGTCAAGTAAAAGAATATCGGCATCACTGACCCACCTGATACCTTCTATTATCGCTGACAGCATATCCCGGCTGGTGGTTACCGGATATGGTATAGGATAACATGCACTGGGTTTAATCAAAACGCGTCGCGCCCTGGATACTGCCGATGGTGCTCTGAAAACAAACTCCGAAGCCTCAAATATCAAGCCTTACTCATCCTCCAATCATACTAACCTTCTATAGTGCTGATTTCAAAACTATAATTTGAGTACTGGCTGGAAGTTCTCCCGGTTTGAATTCCACTTCGCTGGCATCTAACCTGCTTACGCCCTCTTTCCCCCGAAGGAATTCATCCACACCAGCTATCGGGAAGCCGCACTTATCAGTTTTATAGTGCATAGGTATAATTACCTTTGGCTTAAGCCGGCTACAAACCTCAGTAGCCACCTTGGCATCAATGGTATAAAAGCCCCCCACCGGAATAAGTAGTATATCTATTCTGCCTAACTCAGCAACCTGCATATCACTGAGCTGGTGACCCAGGTCACCAAGGTGACACACCCTTACCCCATCAACTTCAAAACAGAGCATGGTATTATCACCCCTCTTCTTTCCCCCAGCGTCATCATGATAGGTAGGGATACCTTTAAACTCTATGCCTTTAATCCTTGCCGTCCCCTTGACTACCTGGGGATTACCTCCAACCGCAGCTACATTGTTATGGTCAGTATGGTTATGACTCACAGTAACAATATCGGCTGATTCTTTTATCTCACCATACCTCAAATCGCCACCGGTTACATAGGGGTCAGTAAGTATCTTTATTCCGGTATCTGAGGTAACCATGAAAGCTGAATGTCCCAGCCATTTAATCTTCATAATCTAAGCCCTCCTTTACTTTTTGGCGGCTATATTATTTGGCAAGAGCTAGGATGAGGTTCACCAGGGTGCGTACCGGCACCCCGGTAGCCCCTTTAACTCGGTAGGTTCGTTCCTTTTCACTTAGACTGGTGCCGGCAATGTCCAGATGAACCCAGTGGATATCACCAACAAATTCAGTTAGGAATTGAGCGGCGGTGATAGCACCACCATATTTTCCGCCAACGTTCTTAATGTCAGCTACCTCGCTCTTATTTTGCTCCTTATATTCCTCATACATCGGCATCTGCCAGATAAGCTCTCCAGCTTCAGCCCCAGCGGCAATTACCTTATTTATCAACTCCTGATTATTGCCAAAGGCACCGCTACACACATCACCCAGCGCTATCCTGCATGCCCCAGTTAGAGTAGCCACGTCAACCACGCGTTTGGCGCCAAGCTTCTTAGCATAGCCTAAAGCATCAGCTAAAGTAAGCCGCCCTTCGGCATCGGTGGAGACAATTTCAATAGTCTTACCATTCATTGCTGTTAGAATATCACCCGGTTTCAGGGCGCTGTCGCCAGGCAGGTTTTCCGTGGCGGGAATCATAACCGTAACATTAATCTTGGGCTTAAGTTGAGCAATGGCACTTATCGCCGCCATAACCGCAGCCCCTCCGGCCATATCCCCCTTCATCTCATCCATCTTCTCTGACGGCTTTATAGAGATACCCCCGGAATCAAAGGTTATCCCCTTACCAATTAAGGCTACATCAATTTCGGTGGAGTCACCCCTCCTGTAATGGAGAACGATAAACTTGGGCGGTTGCCGACTGCCCTGAGCCACACCTAACAGTGCCCCCATCCCCAGCTCCTGCATCTGCTCCCGCTCAAGAACACTAAGTTCAAGCCGGTAAGTCTCAGCCAGCTTGGCCGCCATCTCAGCCATATGGTTGGGTGTCATATAGTTAGCTGGCTCATTGACCATATCACGAGCCAGGTTGGTTGCTTCAGCTAACACTCTACCTTTATAGCAGCCCTGTTCTAAAATAGGGAGCTTAGTCTTGTCACTACCCACTATCAAGAGCTGCTTAATCTCACCATGCTCAGCTTCCTTGGTTATGTGCCTACGAAATGAATAGACACCAAGCAGGGCACCCTCGGTTACTGCTTGAGCGGCACCCTCCACAGTTATTCCGGCTATTTCTGCTCCCTGGGCAATAGTAGCCATGCTATCTACACCCTTCTGTTGCAAAAGTCGGCAAGTCTCAGCCACTACCCCCCGAACCCTGTCCTGGGTTAGCTCCTGTTGCTTACCCAACCCGGCAACTACCACCCTGGTTGCTGGAAGCTTATCCAGGCTATGAACAATAGTAACCTCATTAAGTTTACCCTTAATCTCGCCCTGGCTAATGAGTTGAGAGACAGCCCCATCCAAAGCCTTATCTATATTAGCTATATCGCCATCAAGGCGCTCCATCCCTTCAAAAAGGTTCACTACGATAGCGCCAGCTTTAATCTTGGCAATATCACCAACTACTGCTCTGATCTCCATCTCAAATCTCCTTTCACCTACTAATAGTTAACAAGTTGTTTATCAGCCTATAAACGCTAACGCCTCACCTCACGAACAATTTTATTCAGGACTGGGGTAATATCTCGAGAAGTATCCACAGCGTAGTGGTTACGACGGATTTTCTGGACTGAGGGCTTCATCCTCTGGTATACTGCCCACCCGGCATCTGACTTGTTCTCCGAATTTTCCAGCCGGGTCTTAAGCCGTTCATACACTACCTGAGGTGGCGCCTCAACACGCACCAGGATTAACTTGACATCTAAACGGTCGGCAATACAATAAAGATATTCACGGTGTTGCTCGGATAGATTTGTCGCATCTAAAATAAGGGAAATTCCTTTTTTCAGTAAGCTCTCAATGAGAAGGTGAATAGCCCGAAAAAGGTGCGAACTCTCCTTCGGGCTAAAGCTTGGTGATGAGAAAAGTGCCTTGCGCAGGGCATCACTTTCCAAAATAACAAACGGTAGCCTCTCAGCTAATTGGTTACAGAAGTAAGTTTTCCCTGTCCCGGGTAAGCCACTAACGACAATAAAAGTAGGCTCTGCTACTGGCTCAGGAAGCTCCTCCAGGCTCTCAGTCAGTCGCTGCACGTCAGAAATAAGTTGAATATCCTCCACCCCCTAATTATAGAGTGTTTTTTCCTATTTCGCTAGGTAGTCTGGAAAATAATTTTAAAATAGCAGTTGGTTTGGCCTTGAAGAAATTGTCTCCCCCTTCTCCTTGCCAGAGGGCCTGACCCAATGGGGTGTTTAAGAGGGGCATTAGACCCTCTTAAGAAACTATCTCCCCCTCTCCTTTGAAGGAGAGGGGGACTAAGGGGGTGAGGTCAATATATAATCTCTAATCGCTACTATAAAAGGCGACGCCAATTACCCCCGGTCCGGTGTGGACCCCCATTACCGGGGTAAATTCAGTAATAAATAGCTCAGCACAATCAAACCGGGAAGAAATCTGGTTCCTGAGGGTTATTGCCCTATCTAGAGCATCAGCGTGCATCACCGCTGCATGGAGTGGTTGTCCCTTAACTATTTTCTGCCCCATTATCTTTAGTATGCGTTTCATCGCACCGGGATTAGTTCTGGCATTTGTGACTAGATGAGCCTCGCCATCGCTAACAGTGAAAATAGGCTTAATCTTAAGTAGCGAGCTAGCCAAGGCAGCTACTTTGGGCACACGCCCCCCTTTGACCAAATAGTGAAGGGTATCCAGGGTAGCAAATAGATTCACCCGTTGCATCACACTCCTGGCGGTATCAACTACCTCGGCTAAGCTCTTCTCCAAAGCTGCCGCTTTAGCTGCTGCCAGGACAACAAGCCCTTGCCCTACTGCAGCAGTGCTACACTCAAGCACCTCTATAGCTACATTGGGGAGAGCCTCCTTTGCCATCCCAATAGCTAACCGTGCTGAGTTAAACATCCCGCTGAACTTAGCTGATATGGTAATACACAGAATGCTGGATGCCCGTTGACTCGCTTTACAGTAAGCCTCAAGGAAAGGACCGGGTAAGGAGCCTGAAGTGGTGGGGAGCTTCTCTGCCTGCTTAAGAAGGGCATAAAACTCAGCAGGAGTTATGTCTATCCCGTCCCGATAGGCCTTATCCCCAAAAATAACCTCTATCGGCACCAGTTCAATGGCATACTCTTCTAGCTGCTCACGGGGAATGCAGGCAGTGGTATCAGTAACAATAGCCACCTTATTAGCCATAAAAATCTAATTTCTCCTTAGGGTTTCCAAACAAATTAAGGATTACAGAGCAAAAGCGGCAGAGCCATTTTTTCGTCCCGGAGGTGTCAACCGTTAGCGGCTTTTATCCTGTTGCCTGTCGCCAAAGATAAAGTGCTTTCTATTCTCTGCCTTAGCCCAAGCTGCTCTAGCTGTTGGTAAAAATTTTATGGCGACTAGTACCCCGAGGGTGATGGCCAGGATAGTAGCCAATTGTGATTGCGTTATCAGCCAGATGATAAGAGGTAGAAACAGGATACTAATACCCATAGACAAGGCTATATTACGGGTAATTACGAAGGGGATAATGATTACACCCAGGAAGATTAGAAATCCATACCAATATCCATAGACTGGCATCAGGACAGCTAGGGCACCAAAGGTAGTCCCCATGCCTTTGCCCCCGCTGAATTTCAAGAAGACCATCCACATATGACCAATCACGGCAGCTAATCCAGCGAGCATAACAAATAGCTGGGACACATCCAGTAGCCAGTAGGCTATGGCTATCGCTACCGCTCCCTTACCCAGGTCAACAATGCCCACCGCCAGAGCCGGTTTAGCCCCTACCTCCTTAAGGGTGTTCAAACCGCCAACATTACCACCACCCATCTGGCGAATGTCCTTACCGGTGGCTATCCGAGTGGCAATATAGGCTGAAGGAATGGAGCCCAAAAGATAGCCAAGTACCACGGCTATAATCTCATTGACCACCATCAACCCTCCTTATAAAAAGCAAGCCCCAGCGTTCCCGTGCCGGTAGTATAACCCATTAGTGGACTAAACTCGGTAAGCCAGAGCTCGGCGCAATTGAATTCAGATAAGACTCGCTCCTTTAGCCTTTTGGCTTCATCCAGGGCATAGGCGTGCATCACGGCAACATGCACTGGAATTTGCCCCACTTTATCTCTCATTATCTTAAGCAGGCGCTCTACACCGTGCTCCTTACTCCTCACTATGCCAACAGTACGCACCACTCCTGAGGAGATAGTGAATATTGGCTTGATATTGAGAATAGAGCCAGCTCGGGCGGCTAGCTTAGGTATGCGCCCTGAGCGATAAACATAGCGAACAGTATCTAAAAGGGCGACGAAGGTGACCCTTTCTCTCATCTCCTCGGCGGTTTTAGTCACCTCAGCTAGGTCCTTTCCCTCGGCCGCCGCTTGAGCTGCGGCTAAGGCAACAAAGCCTTCGGCAGCGGTAGTCGTCCGGGAGTCCAACACCTCTATGGAGATGCCGGGAAGCTCAGCCTCAGCTTGCCCTTTGGCTACTTGGGCAACATCATACGTTGTGCTGAGTTTAGATGAGATAGTAACACAAAGGATATTTTTGGTTCGCTTGCTTACTTCGCGATAGGCTGCAAGGAAGTCCATAGGCGAGGGTGCGGTTGAATACCAAGACTCAGGATCCTTTAAAAATAACTCATAGGCCTCAGATGGGGTTATATCCACCCAATCTTTATAGACCTTGTCCCCAAAGTAAATGCTAAGGGGTACAATCCTAATCCCATGCTGCTCCACCAGTTCCCTGGTGAGGCAAGCTAAGCTGTCAGTTACAATACCTACCTTTGGCGTCACCACTTAGCCTCGCTATCAATTAGGGCGCCCGCTGTGCCTTATCCTTCGCTCCAGCAATGCTGGGATTAAGAAAATACCCAACATCAGTAGTATTAGAACTAAAAAGGTGTGGAGACCAAGCTGACTCCAAGCATAGCCGGCGAGCATAGTCAAGGTTAGGACTCCGGATATAATTAGTATTGCCACCCTCAACCAACGCTGTCTCAAACGAATGAATGCAGCCACCGCTGCCGCTAGAACCAAAAAGCTGAGCCCAATCCGGGGCGCATAATCATAAAGGCGCTCTATACTAAACCCAGGGAATCTACCCTCCAAATGCACAGCTATAAACCAGCCGATGATAATGGGCACCGGAAGCAACATTAGGGAGCCATATAACCAGTCTTTCTTTATAGTCTGAACGGTAATGGCATATACTAGCCACGCAGCTAGGGGGATATAGAGGAGGATAGCCAACCAAGCCCAGCCTTTAGGCAGATAAAGTAACAGCAGACCAGCCACCGCTACTGGCACCAAAGAGTAACCCAGCCAGGGGAAAAGCCAGGTTGGCTTACCGCACCACCAGCCATAGACTACCGTACTGAGGATTAAGACGAGCATAACTAGTAGCCAACCAACACCCCGCCACCAATTGAGAGCAAATATTAGACCAAAAAGCAGGTGTGGCATTGAAGCTAATAGCGTTTGCCGCCAGGTACCCTGGCTATGGGCTTCATATATCTGGCGAGCAACCAGCTTGGCTGAGCCTAAAAGCCTGACACAGGTATTAGCTGCCTCCTCTTCAGATAGCCCGGCTTCTTCCAACTCCTGGAGCTCATCCTCAATATGCGTCTCGAGCTCGTTTATAACTTCCCTCTCAGATAGGGGGTCGAGCCTCAGATTATCTCTAACAATATTTAGGTAGTGACTCAGTGCTGTTGTCACTTTCTCTACCCTCATATTAAGTGTGCGCTGGTTGAATAATTAGGTTCATGGCAGTCAAGAAGTCCTGCCACTGGCTCCTCTTCACCGCCAGCAGCCGGTGGCCTTTATCAGTAATATAATAGTACCTCCTCTGCCGACCACTGGGTAACGCATGCCACTTACCTACGATTAAGCCCGCCTTTTCTAAGCGGTGAAGAGCGGGATAAAGAGTACCCTCCTTGAATTTGAAATAGCCCTGGCTCCTTCTCTCAAGCTCCTTAATAATCAGGTAGCCATACATTGGCTGCTGCCCTAGTAAGCAAAGAAGCAGGGAGTCAGAACTACCCTTCATTAACTCGCGTCTTCGTGCCATTCAATTCACCTCACTTATCATAATACCTAGTGGCACTATGTAAAATATAACACATATCACTATACTTTGCAACTAGTTTTGAGAATAGTAATTTATCAAGGGTAACTTAATGGGGTGTTTAAGAGAGGTGTTAGCCCCTCTTCTGGCGTCAAGCCCCAGTTTGTATCTGAGCGTGCCATCTTGTGCCAGGGGATGCTAAACAGTTTGTCGGCAGAATGTCGGCAAACCAGCCAGTCTTACCCTTGTTCTTCTCACGATATACCGTCCATGTGAGTAACTACCTATAATATCGGCATTCAAACCTTTAGACCGAAACTTTGGCGATTTTCCCTCCCCAGCCCGGTACAGTCATATATAAGGTCATTCTTGACTTTGGTTGTCAATAGATGAATCCCTCTATTTACCGTACCCGAAGTTTGAGTTATAATCTAGCCTGACGGCGAAGACAAGAAGGTGTCGGCTCTGTTAGTCTACTCAATAATAAATGATGTCTCTAATGTAAATAAATGAGGTATAAAATAATGCTGGTCACATGGCAAAGTGAATGCCAGGTTATGTTTTTTGGATGCGGATGAGGAGAAACATCAAAAAATGCATTTCTTGCTACCCTAGGTCCACCAGTGCCATTGTAGTAAAGTCTGGCCCATAGCTTCGGTAACTATAATCTGGTCTAGAAATTATGAAAGTGTATATGAGCAAATTGTCCCCAAGACTGCTTATTGGCATAATAGTAGCCCTATTCTTCGGTGTCGCCCTGTACTTTCGTGTTTGTCTCCCCTATGACCAGGTATTCGGCAGTGAGTGGGTAAAGCTTACCGGGGTTGATGCCTACTACCATATGCGTCTGGTTGACAATCTTGTCCACAATTTCCCCCACCTCACGGGCTTTGATCCCTACTTCATCTACCCTGGTGGTCGCGGAATCGGCAGCATTAGCTTCTTTGATTGGCTCCTTGCCAGCATTATCTGGGTGATTGGCTTGGGTTCACCAACCCAGCACACTATTGATGTGGTTGGTGTCTATTTCCCAGCAGTTCTGGGTGCCCTGACTGTTATCCCCGTTTATTTCATTGGCAAAGAGCTATTTGGCCGCTGGGCTGGTGTGCTCTCGGCTGGTCTAATCGCCCTGCTACCCGGAGAATTTCTGGGTCGGTCAATACTCGGCTTCACCGACCACCATGTTGCCGAGACGCTGTTCACCACTGTAACTATCCTGTTCCTGGTTCTGGCTATCAAAACAGCCAGACAAAGACAACTAACCTTCAGTCACCTCAAGCGCCGAGACTGGGCGACAATTACCAAACCGATTATTTATAGCCTGCTTACCGGCATTTTTCTCGGAATCTACCTCCTTACCTGGGCAGGGGCACTGCTCTTTGTCTTCATCATCTCCATCTACTTTATAATCCAGTTCATCATTGACCACTTAAAGGACAAATCCGCTGACTATCTGTGCGTGGTTGGTGTTATCCTCTTCTTTGTTGCCCTGCTCATGTTTCTGCCAGTTTCCCCCGGGATGCTTTACCTGGTTTCCCTGGTCGTCGCCTTATTTGTCCCACTGGTCTTGAGCGGTGTCTCCTGGCTGATGGCAAGTAAAGAGATAAAGCCAGCCTACTATCCATTGACCCTGGTTGGGCTTGGGTTGGCTGGACTAGGCATCTTTTACGCTATTGCCCCATCCCTCCTCAGCTCAATGCTAGGGCAATTCAGTATCTTTACTCCGACAGGTGTTCAGCTTACCACCATTGAAATGCAGCCCCTCCTCTTCCCCCAAGGTAACCTGTCGCTTTCAGTTGCCTGGGGCAATTTCACCACCGGCTTCTTCATCAGCTTCATCTCCCTTGGCATTTTAATCTATCTTGTTATCAAGCAAGGGGGAGCTGAAAAAAGCCTTCTGGTGGTGTGGAGCCTGGTGATACTGGCAGCTGCTCTGGGGCAGCGCCGCTTCGCCTACTACCTTGTCGTCAATATAGCTTTGCTTACCGGCTACTTCTCAGTTCTCGTCTACTATGTAATCCGCTTTATTATTGACTATTTAAGGGGTGAAAGGACCGACTACATGTCGTGGCAAATCCTCAGCTTGGCTGGTTTCAAGGAAGGGGCTGCTAAGCCTGCGGAAATACCCAGAAAATTAGAAAAAGCCAAACGGGGAAAAAGGCGGGAGGCACGCTTCCGCCTCACTACCAGCCACATAAGTATCAGCTTATGGGTGATAGTTGTCTTCTTCGTTGTCTTTTTCCCCAATATTGGACCGGCAACCGCCACTGCCAAGCAGGCACGCTTTGCCCCTAGTGACGCCTGGTGCAGCTCCCTCTCCTGGCTGAAGGAAAATACCCCAGACCCCTTTGGTGACCCTGATTTCTACTATGAGCTCCACGAATCACCATTCCAGTATCCTGAATCTGCCTACGGTGTAATGGCTTGGTGGGATTATGGCTACTGGATTACCCGTATTGCCCACCGCCTGCCAAATGCCAATCCCAGTCAGTCCCGTAAAGTTGTGACTAGTGTAGCTTCCCTCTTTACCTCCCAGGATGAAAACTCAGCCCAGGAAATAATACAAGAAATGGGCTCATCATACATAATCATTGATTACCAGACAGCTACCGGTAAATTCTGGGCAATTGCTACCTGGGCAGGAAGGGAACAGGCTGAATACTTCGATGTCTACTACGTGCCGCAGCAAAACCAGCTGGTGCCAGTTCAGCTTTTTTACCCTGAATACTACCGTTCATTCGTTGTCAGACTGTATAACTTTGACGGCAAAGCGGTAACTCCTGAAGGCTCGATAGTGATTTCCTATCAGCAAAAGGTAAGCCGAGAAGGTAAGCCCTATAAGGAAATCACTAGTGTAGAACAATTTGACAGCTACGAAGAGGCAGAAGCCTATTTTTTAAGCCAGGAGTCAGCCAACTATAAAATAGTCAGTGATAACCCATTTATCAGCCCGGTGCCTTTGGAAGCCCTGAAACACTATAAGCTGATTCATAGTTCCGATAGCCACACAAGGCAGCCAACTGGGGAAACGATCCCGTCAGTAAAAATCTTTGAATACACCGACTAGGGACAACATCTGTAGCGCCATAGAAACCCGGCTGTAGCTCGGTTAAGCCTCTAGGTATAAACGGCTATCACCACTGCTTCTTTAGGGTTATGCCTCATCAAAGAATATAACCCTCACCTTCCTGCCGCCGGCAGGTTTCGAGCCACAGCAATGTCCTCCAGGTAAACCTTATAGCTGCCGGTGAGTTGAATAGTGGCTGTATAGTCACCAGGATTGAAACTCTTTAACACCGCTTTCCCTGTCCAACTCCAACTAGATAAACATCAGTTTGAACTCCCTGCGCTAGCTGTTATAATGAGTTATAATGAACATTTTGGCTGAGCTGTTGGTTAGCATTGAACAGGGGAGCTACTTCAAGCCAAGGCGCTTAATACCGGGTGAGTGGCTGGAGGATTGGGTCAACAGCTATGTCACCACGAAGCCTTCTTCAAAAACATAAATTGGGACATGGTGGAGGGTCGGCTGAAATGAAGGCTGGTTATCTGTTATATCTGCTAGTCAGATGCCATAAAGATTCATGATGCTAAGAATCTGATATCGGAGGTGGGTCAAATGGGTAATTTGGTAGAACTCGCCGAGGGTCCTATGAAATCTTAAACCTACCCGAGAGTTTTAAAAAATTATTAAGGAGGTCAGGATGTACAAAAAAATACTAGCACCGTTGGATGGCTCAAAATTCTCAGAATGTAGCCTGGAGCACATTAGGGCCGTTGCCACAGGATGTCATGTTCCAGAGGTAGTTTTGCTAATGGTGGTAGAGCTTCCTCGCCAACCACTTGAGAGAGGTGAAGAGTGGCCCCGTTTTGTGGAGGAAAAGGCCCGCAGCTGGGCCGAGGACTACCTTGCCAAATTGGCCAGTAGCCTGAAGAAAGAGGGCATAGTTGCCGAGACTGCCGTAATCACGGGCTGGCCGGCTGACAAGATACTAGACTACGCCGACCAAAACCAGGTGGATTTAATTATTATGAGCACCCACGGAAGGTCAGGGGTTACGCGTTGGGTCTTCGGCAGTGTGGCTGATAGGGTTCTACGCCATTCTAAAGCCCCGGTATTGATGGTCCCACCACCCGGCTGCAGAACCGGTAAGTCGCGTGGCCAGTGAAGTACGTGGTTAGCAAGAAAAAGCAAAGATGCCCTTTGACTCTATTTATCGCCTGTCACCGGCTTAAAAGCTAAACTGTGTGAGGGGGATTGCCTTATGGGTGAGTTTATAGAGGTTTCTAAAGTAGATGAGCTGAAAGATGGGACAATGAAGGCAGTCAATGTCGCGGGGCGAGAAATCCTCGTTGCTAGGGTTGGGGATAAGTACTACGCGGCTGACAACCGCTGCCCCCATATGGGAGGGAAATTATCGCGGGGGAAGCTGGAAGGGACTGTAGTTACTTGTCCTCTACATCGCTCTCAGTTTGACCTGAAGGGTGGTCAGGTGGTGCGCTGGTTGAAGGGAGCCGGGTTGATGTCGATGGTTGGCAAGGTTCTCAAAGCACCCAGACCACTCGCTATATACGGTGTAAAGATAGAAGATGACAGAATCCTGATAGAAATCTAGTCCTCAGTCTGACAAAGGGAATTTGAGGAGTCTTATCATGATGAGGATAGCTTGTGCTGTTGATGAAATAAGCAGCCTAACACCTGACCAAATCAAAGCCATACTGGACAGGGACAAAAAGGGTGAGTTTCTCCTTCTGGATGTGAGGCAGCCTGAGGAATATGAAGCCGGGCACATCCCGGGAGCTACGCTTATTCCGCTTGGGGAACTGGAGGTTAGGCAGGGGGAATTAGAGCGGAGTAAGAAGATTATTACCTACTGCCGCTCGGGACACAGGAGTATGGCAGCAGCTATAGCCCTCTGCGGACTGGGATTCAAAGATGTTCACCACTTGGATGGTGGTATTCTTAGCTGGTCTTATGAGACTATCAGCGGCATACCCGAAAGGAGACCAGAGTTGATAACAGAAGCAGGCAATGTTAGGGATATTCTCATCCTGGGTATCAAACTAGAGAAGGGCTCCTTTAATTTCTATATGGCAGCTAGGGATAAGGCTGAGCTAACTCAGGCGAAAGAAACTTTCCAGATGCTGGCCAATGCTGAAGATGGACATATGCAGAGGTTGTATGAGCGCGTGATTAGTCTTCTCGGTGAGGGGGCACTTCCACCTTTAGAGACGCTTAAGCGAGAACTCAAGGTGGAACATATGGAAGGCGGTATTGAAATCAGCCCGGCTCTGGCCAAAATAGATGAGAAATTCGCCGATGAGATGGAAGCACTGGAGATAGCGTTGGAAAAGGAATATATGTCGTATGATTTCTATAAGCGGGCTTCAGCGTTGGTGGAAGACCCGGATGCAAAAGTGCTTCTCCACGAATTAGCCTTGGAAGAACGAACTCATGCCGATGTTTTACTCAAGTGGATGGCAGAAATCGTCCGGCAGTGATTTGCAATGTGGGACACCGTGCCGGGCTTGGTGCCAGTATTCTGCTCCGGGCTGGCTATAAAGAGGTGTACAATGTCTTGAGCAGCGTAAAGGCATGGGTTGCCGCAGGCTTTCCCATTACTACTGATTAGTGGGTAACCGAGGAGGTTTACCGATGCCAGACGAACTGGCTGAGCTATTGGATACGGCAATATATAAAGAAATCGTGTCCCAGGCTTTCTACATAGCTGGACAAAGCAAGACTCGGGACCCTGGGGCTAAGGCATTGATGAAAGAGCTGGCTGAGGAAGAGCTAAAGCATTCACAGTGGCTAAAGAACCTTAAGGAAAGGGGATTGGAAAAGGGAGGTTGGCACCAAGAGAAGGTGCCGAACCTGATGATTAGCGAGTATCTGGTTGGTGGTGATAAACTGGAAGGTGCTGGGCTGCAGGATACGCTTGTTTTCGCCATGAAGCGTGAGCAACAAGCTGTGGAGTTCTATTCAAAAATGATGGGTGTCATGAGGGACGAGACCGCCAAACATCTTTGTGAAAGGTTGGTTCACGAGGAGCTCAAACATAAGCTGAGATTGGAGATGTTCTATGATGCCCTGTTCTATGGAGAGGGCTAATAAGTTATTGTCTAAGCATCTAATCTAAGAAAGGGAGGATTTGGAAAGTGTCTATTTCTTTTTCTGGTAGTGAACTTATCAACATCGCCATCGGTATCGAGGGGAGGGGAATCGCCTTCTACGATATTATGACCAGGTCAACCCAGAATGCCGTAGCTCGTGATGTCTTTCAGTATCTAGCCGATATGGAGCGAGAGCATATTCGGACTTTCCAGAGTATGCTCGCCGAAGCCGATAAATACCAGTTTCCGGAGACCTATGCCGGGGAATACACCGCTTATCTTCAGGCACTGGTTGATAGTGCTGTTTTCACCGATGACTTTGTCACCAGCGAAATGGCAACCAAGGCGAGCAGTGACATCGAGGCTATGGAACTAGCTATAGGTGCCGAAAAGGACTCCATACTATTCTACTACGAGATGAAAGACATAATGCCCCAGCGAGCGCAACCGACGGTAAATAAGATAATAGCTGAGGAAAAATCGCACCTGAGGCAGCTCTCTGAGCTGAAGAAGAAGCTAGCCGCCCTTTAAATGGAGCCTATCATATTGGAAAGCAAAGATACCTAAAGGCTGGTGTGCATCCCAAAGTAGTTTCCGGGCCGCTTTTTAGCTTTAAAGTGAGCCGCACAGGACTCGAACCTGTAACCGGCTGATTAAGAGGAAGCCGAAAGACAAGCTACTAATCGCTTGCTAGACCAACCGCTTGCCTCCTTTCTTTCAACAGCTTACCAACTGTGTAACCGGATGTCAACTGAGAATATTGAGAATATATAGTAATGAAACCAAGAGTTTTGTTGAGCGGGTCACTATGCAACGTCAGGGGACAGGCAGGTAAAACCGAGACAGAGCCGGATCGAAGCTGAATCTGCGTCGGAGGATTCTAGTAAAACCCAGAGAGCGTCCTGTGACAAATCAAAAGCAGTAGTCTAAATATTGTTCTCCTAGTTACGCAAGGTAAAGAAGAGAGCCCCCCGAAATTCGGGGGGCTCTTGGAGTATCTGGGTGTTACCCATCAAGCTAGAACTAGACTACTCGCCTGGTTCTGACTATCAGGACAATCAGGGCAATAATCAGCACCGCACCGATGACGATAATCGCCCACAGCAGGTAGGCTGGAATTGCCGGTGCTGCTGGTATTGTTATCGGTGGTACTTCTACCGTTATCTCCGGAGCTGGCGGAGCTTCCACCGTAATCTCTGGTACCGGTGGAGCTTCTACCGTAACCTCTGGGAACGGTGCTACTGCCTCCTCAACACTGAGCGTGTAGATTACAGACCACGGGCTGTAGACAGGATCACTTACCCTGACCTTCCAGTAGTAGGTAGTGCCTGGCATGAACTCGACGTCGGCATCGATATCCGCGTCCCCGTGAGGACCAGCGATTTGGCTTACTACGGGGTCATCCTCGACAACCGTTACCGTCCTCAGTACCTCGTCGAAGCCCTCGTCAAGGGCAATCCGCAGGTCATAACCTTCCACCTTCGTAGACGGCCTCTCCCAGACGAAGGTCACGTCAAAGGCTCGACCGGTTACCACGTTCATTATGTTGGTGAAACCATGTTTGGGTGCAACCAGAGACGGTCCCACATCCGACAGGGTATCGGCGTAGCTGTAAAGCTCAGACATGTTGGTGCTAACCGCCCACAGGTCATTGCTGCCACCGCTTGCCCTCAGTGCTGACGGTGTGGCATTAAACCATGCACCCACTTCGACCATGGTGCTCCAGGTAGGGGTGTCTGAGGTTGGGTCAAGCGTGCGGTAACTGGTGCTGCTGGTAGCATTAGCTGACACCAAATAGAGCACACCATCCTGTAAGGCTATGCCCTTTATACTGTCGTCATCACCTACGTCCTCGTAAATCGCATCCCATTCCTCGTCTGCCCAATCCCAGCGGTAGATGTCGTCACCGGTTTTATTGGTGCTGGCGTAGATAAAATCGTCGGCAGTCACGCCGGTGCCTATTACCTGGACGGCGTTGGTACCCGTTACAATTCGCTCATCGAGCTTGGTCCAGGTGGTGCCGCCATCGGTGGAGTAAGACACATAGCCATCCTGGCTACCCGCCAGCAACACATCCTCGCCGAGGCTGGTTAGCATATTGCCACCATTAGTGAGCTTGGAAGACTTCCACGTTGCCCAGCTGTAGCCGGAATTGGTTGACTGGGATACGTAGCCATTGGTACTGAGTACGTAGACAACCCCACCATCAGTTTCTACCGCCAGGTCATCAGTAATAGGGTACCTGCAGGTGCGCGTCTGCCACCGTGTCTCTCCGGCGTCGGCGCTGTAGTAGATGGCGGTGCCGCCTATCTCAGCCACATAGACCACATCGGGGTCATCAGGGGCGGTGCGGACAATGAAGTTGGTCTTGTCTGGAACGGTGAGCACCCTCTCCCACGATGAAGCGTAGCGCCACAGGCTCATACTACTAGTATTGTCGGATAACAGATAGACGTTGCTGCCGTCGGGTGACACTGCCACATCCGTCAACGTGTCGAAAGTGGTATCAATGAGGCTGATGTCGTTGAATGCCTTGCCGTCATCCCTGGAAACAGCGAAGGCGCTCTCATCACCTGAGGTTCCGGCCACCACGTCATCACCCGCCCAGGCAACGACCACCAAATCGACACCGCCCGGACTCTTCAGGGAGGCGGAGCCCGAGACGGATGGTGATGATGCCAGCGGGTCAGCACAGCGGTAAACGTCGTTGCCATCGTATCGCCCGGCAACAAGATTCACCCCGTCATAGGCAACGCTGTGGATTTGCTTTTCGTCCTTCAACACCTCGACGTCGTCATCATCCAGGCGGAAGATGCCACTGGCTTCGTCGTCTTCAGTACAGGCCAGGCTGACGAAGGCGAGGCGCATGGCGTCATCACTGCCCAGGTAGTCCGGTGACAGTGATATTGAAGCCGAATTGAGTTCGCTAACATCAGCGTCTGTGGTGTTATCAACAATTGTCACCGGGTAGTCCTCAAATGTGCCGGACGCCTCGTTCCACAGCTCTTGGTTGAAGGCGAAAGCCTGGAAGATGACTTCAGTACTATTGCCAGTGACGGTGACCAAAGTCTCATCTGACGCGAAATTGGGGGAAAACGCCACGGCAGCGGCCGAAGTTTGGTTATCCGCGAAACCGACAAAATCGGTGTCGATTGCTTTACTGATTTCTTCCCAGTCTCCTCCAACGGCGCCAATCTCGTAATTCCACACTGTAGCTCCGCCACTACTGTTGTCACCGACAACGGCACAGAAGTGATTCCCCGATTTTTCCGCTGACAGAGCCAAGTCGTTGATGACATCAATAGCGTCGATTGCGCCCAGGCTGTCCCAGGTTGCGCCGGCATCGTCGGAGACATAAATCGCTTCCGTACCGTTTAAAGCGATAGCGACGTAGTTGGCATCGTCAGGGGCAACTGCCACAAGGGTAGCGTTGATAGAAAGCCCGCTTATGGCGCTCCAGCTTACGCCGAGGTCGGTTGACCTGTAGATGACGTTATCGCTGACCCCGCTGACAGCAGCGTAGATGGCGGCGCCATCCTCAGCAACGGCTAGGTCAGTAATATTACAGCTCCAAAGGACATAGTCGTCTTCGCTGGGGATGGTCTTATCTGACCAGGAAAGCGTGCCGGCAGATACCGGAGCCGCAGCCAGAATCAGGCTAGCCATCAAGGCAACTGTGAGCCCGACTGCCAATATTCTAGAAAATTTCTTTTTCATCGACCTTTAATATTCCTCCTTAATTTAAGTATTCTATCTCCATAAACAAAAGTATGAAACCTTATATCCCTTCCTTCTATGGAGACAAGGTAACTTTTTCCACTGCTGTTGTTGAGTTGAATAACTCTCTCCCCTTTCGGGTTCTTACCATAGCATCACCCCCTTTGCTTAATATCATACCATATCTGTCAAGGTATTAAAACCACTATAACACAAAGTTTTTATTTGTCAAGCCCCCTTACTATAACACAAAGTTTTTATTTGTCAACCCCCACTATAACATAGGATTTTTATTTGTCAACCCCCATAAGGTTGCATAACGAATTTCTAGTAGAAAGTGGGCAGTTTCGGGCTACCATTTTTATTCTCTCGGTTTGTTCAATCTGAACACTATCAAAGATGTTCCCAGTGCTAGCCGCCTCCATCCTCCATCCCCCTCTACCCTTGCCTGTATGCCATGTGTGATAGTATAATAGCTAATAAGCAATCTATTACCATTTGTCGACAAGGGGAATGTAATGGCTAAACCATCTCAACCAAAAATCTTGGTAGCTACACCAGCTTATAATGAAGAAAGATACATTGGCAGTGTTGTTCTCAAAGCCCGGCAGTATGCGGACGAGGTAATTGTCCTTGATGATGGCAGCACAGATGACACTTCCGAGATTGCCAGGCTGGCTGGGGCAACTGTAATGCGACACGAAGGAAACAAAGGTTATGGAGCAGCCATCCAGAGCCTACTAGCAGAAGCAAAGAAAAAAGGCCCTGATATCCTAATCATCCTTGATGCTGACTCCCAGCACAACCCTGATGAGATCCCCAGACTCATCAAGCCCATTATTTCAGAAGGTTTTGACCTCGTCATTGGCTCAAGACAACACCAAAGGTTTAATATCCCCCTCTACCGTCGTGTTGGGCAAAAGGCGCTTTCATATTTCTCCCGCTTCCTCTCCGGTGGAAAGGTCTTTGACTCGGAAAGTGGATTCAGGGCTTTCTCCCCAAAGGCGGTAGCTGAGCTCAAATTGAAGCAGTGTGGATTTGCTATTCAGGCAGAAATGATAGCCGATGCCGCGGAGAAAGGTCTCAAAGTTACTGAGGTTCCCATTTCTGTTATATACACTAAAGATGGCTCAACTCTGAATCCCATAAGGCACGGTCTTGGGGTTCTCACCCAGATACTGGCTATGATTTCTGAGAGAAGGCCGCTCTTTTTCTTCGGGCTGGGTGGGAGCATCCTGGTAGCCTTCGGACTTATTGCCGGGGTCAGGACACTCTACCTCTTTTCTAATCAAGGTCTCTTACCCCCCGGGAACGCTCTATTATCGGTGCTATTCCTTACCGTTGGCATATTCAGCATATTCACTGGGATAATATTGCATACATTAGCCAGCAGGAAAAGGTAGCCTGTATAATTCAAGGTCAAAGCTCAAAGACATAAGGTAAGACAGATGCTAGACATTAAAGTTTGCGAAATTAGAGGTATATGCCCGGTATATAAAGTGGGTGACAGGATGATAATTGATGGCCCCAGGATTTTGCTTGATAAAACGGACGCAGTCTGTGTCCACGCCCTATCCACTTTACTACATTATGTAGTTGCTCTTGACGAGGGTGCCGACCCGGTAAAGCTGGGGCTATCAAAGGATAAAGGGCATGCCTACATGCAGTGTGTAGACCCTGGCGAACCCTATACTGAAGGCGGGACAGTGATTTTTGAGGTTCGCAGAATTGAAGGAGAAACCGGTAGTTGAAGATTACCATAATCGTTGGAACTCGCCCCGAAATAATCAAGATGGCGCCTGTT
>JABUBO010000082.1_pt1 | contig 26507 bp, 29 predicted proteins | sample 7240361 | NCBI WGS metagenome assembly JABUBO01 (sample SAMN07256346, study PRJNA390944) | subsurface metagenome | isolation source: Methane hydrate marine sediment | place: Pacific Ocean: Eastern North Pacific, ODP site
AAAAAATAAACAAAAAGTAACTAGAAAAATAATTAAGATTGATGAAGATTTATGTACTGGTTGCGGACAGTGTGTCATATCTTGTGCTGAAGGTGCGCTTAAAATAATTGATGGGAAAGCAAAATTAGTAAGTGAAGTATATTGTGATGGACTTGGTGCATGTATTGGTGAATGTCCTGAAGGAGCACTGACTATAGAGGAGCGAGAATCGTTAGAATTTGACGAGGAAGTGACGGAAGAATATTTACAAAATCTCAACAAGGAAGAATTATTAGGTTCCCGTTCTGAAACGCAGAATAATCCCTCACATTCACACCAGTGTTCATGTCCATCAGCGAATACATTAGTATTTCATAAAGAGTGGGAGGAATCCGACATCAGCGATGAAATTCCTTCTGCCTTGAGACAATGGCCAACAAAACTAACATTAGTAAATCCAAGTGCTCCATTTTTCAACAATAAAGAATTACTCTTTGTTTCTGATTGCGCCCCCTTCGCGTTCGGGGATTTTCATAGAAAACTCTTAAAAGGTAAGCCAATAGTTACAGTATGTCCAATGTTAAGCTTTAGCGAAACGGAATTAGAAAAATTGGAACAGATTTTGAATTTAAATCCTATTGAAAAGATTAATTTTATCTTGATGGATGTTCCTTGCTGCCAGAAAATCAAATTGTTCTTAGATCCGATATTTGCAAAAATTGATAGGAAGATAACCATAGAGGAAACAATAATAGGGCGTGATGGAAATATCTTAAGACAGGGGAAAATTTAACCCTCAAACAATACCTTTTTTTTAATTATTTTTCTAAGCATAACAGAAAGTGTGGATTTTGATTTTCCAAGTTGGTTTGCTAATTCTTCTAAGGATATTTTTCTCGGAACTTCGAAAAATCCTAAATTAATTGCTTTATTGAGAATTTCTGATTCTTGGAAACTTAATTTATTCTTATCATCATCAAGATTATAAGGTGAATTTCCAATTCGCAGTAATGAAAAATTAATATCTTTCTCTTCAAACAGTGTAAGTAGATCGTCTATTCGTTTTCTGGTTGATATTATCTTCCAGACCCCATATCCCTCTCGTACTCTAACGGGAAAATTAATAAGCACCCCACATTTAATAACACCGTACAGTAAGTAGGGATCTTTTGTTTTGACATTAAATTGAACTCTATTTTCTTCTCTCTCTAAAATACTAAATTCGAAAATTGATGGATGATTTTTTATTTCTTCTATAATTTGTTCAATTTTATAGTGAATAATTTCAATTATCGCGTTTCCAACGGATTTTTCAAAGTCATACGGCAAAAAATTTAATATGTCAATTTTTACATCGGTATATTTCTTAGAAATTTCGGAGATCCATAATTGTTCTGGAAATTTTATCCTAATCCTTGCTAAACTCGGTTTATTTTTATCCATCATTAAATATTAAATTCTGGATATTAATAATTTTTCTAAAATCCAACGAAAAAGAATGTTATAAAAATAAATAAAAGAAAAAATACAAATATATAAATTATGGTTGAAAATAAAAACTTGATATTAGGAATATGCGGTAGTCCAAGAAATCAAGCTACAGAATTCTCCATAAGATATGCCTTAAATTATGCCACTGAGAAATTTGGATTCGAAACAGAATTTTGGACTGTCAGAGGAAAGAAAATTGGCTTTTGTACCCATTGCGATTATTGTATTCGGGAGAAAAAGGGTTGCGTACAAAAAGACGATTTACAGGAGCTTTATCCCAAGTTAGAAAACGCAAAATATTTTTTATTTGGAACTCCAGTATTTCAAGGGAATCTATCCGCACAATTAAAAGCAGTTATGGACCGTTGTAGAGCGATAATTGCCAAAAAGCCTGAGGTCTTCTGGGATAAGATTGGAATAGCGTTAGCTGTTGGGGGAGATAGGAACGGAGGGCAAGAACCTGCCATTAGAACAATTTTGGACTTTTATATACAAAATGGCATAATTACGGTTTCTGGTGGAGCTTTTGGTGCAAATTTAGGTGCTTGCTTATGGTCAGAAGATCTTGGAAAAAAAAGTGTTGAGAAAGACGAAGAAGGCCTAAGAGCTATCAAAAAAGTAGTCAATAAAATGGCAAAATTAAAAGAAAAAAATTTAAAATTATAAAAAATCTATAAATTCTAATCTAAAAAGAGTTTTTTAGCCTCTCTTTCTCGTAATCCCGAGATACCCCACAGTTCCTTGAACCAATATTTCCCCTTGTGTATAACAACAGGAGTATTTACAATACAGCCATCAGCATCACAAAAAGTGCCTGTAAAATTTGGATCATGTAACAATTGTTGAACAAATTCCTTATCTTCAATGTCTTTGTGAATATAATTAATATTATTCTCTTTTAGCCAAGCTTCTAATTCTTCACACCTGTGACAACCTTCTTTAGTAATAATAATTGGAATTTTTGATTCTGTCATAGATAAAAATTATTCAACTAACCATAAAAAAGTTTTATATACTTTTTATAAGAAAAATTTAACGAAATACCTATATTTGTTAAGAATTTTCTTTAAAATTTAATAATTTATACTGAAAATTTTTTTATATTTAACTAAACAATCTTTAATATAAGATAGAGATATAATCTTTATTTGAAAACAATTTTACAACTTTTAAGGTATTTCTGGATGCATTATTATGGAACCTGAATCGAAAGAAAAAATTATTATTAAACTTGGGGGAATGACGTGCGCTAATTGCGCGCTTAAAATCGAAAATAAATTAAGATCTCTAAATGGTGTTGAAAAATCTGTTGTAAATTTTGCTAATGAGGAAGCAAATATAGAATATAGTCCAAACAAAGTTGATTTCTTTAAATTTCGCCAGGAAATAATCAATTTAGGATATCGAGCGAATCTTTCGAGAATTGATGTTGTAATTATTGATGATATTTCAGAGAAAAATTTTGATAATTTAATTGAAAACGCAAAAAATCTAAAAGGGATTTATGAGATTCGTGGGAATTATCAAGCAAAAAAAGTTTTCCTTGAATTTAATGAATTTGAAATAAATGAATTAAAATTAATATCTGCAATTAGGAATTTTGGTTATAAAATAGAAAAATCTGCTGGTGTGATTGACAAAGAATTTGAAGTTCAGCAAAAGGAACAGAAAAAAAGATTAAATAGATTTATTATATCAGCTATTCTCTCGTTAATTATAACTCCAATTAGTTGGTTTATTGAGCCTTCTTTTACAATTAAACTAATTTTATTTTTCCTAGCAAGTGTAAATTTTGCGGTTGGAGGATCTTTTTTCCTTATAGGGGCATATAAATCTCTCAAAAATAAATCCACTAATATGGATGTTTTGGTTTCATTGGGAACAGGGACGGCTTATATATACTCAATATTGACCACATTTTTTATCCCAGGTAAGACATTCTTTGAAGCCATGAGTATGATTTTGACATTTCTGTTATTGGGTAAATATCTTGAACATAAAGCAAAGGGTCAGGCATCTGAAGCTATAAAAAAATTAATTGGTTTGCAAGCGAAAACTGCAATAATCTTAAAGGATGGTAAAGAATTAGAAATTCCAATTGAAGAAATTGAGGTTGGAGATATTTTAATAGTGAAACCAGGAATGAAAATTCCGGTAGATGGAAAAATCATCGAAGGAAAAACAAAAATTGATGAGTCAATGATTACTGGAGAAAGCGTTTATGCTAAAAAGACAGTGGGAGATGAGGTTATTGGAGCGACAGTTAATCAAACTGGGTTAATTAAAATGACGACGGAAAAGGTTGGAAAAGATACATTATTATTTCAGATTATCGACTTTGTTAAGGAGGCACAGAGTAAAAAAGCAGCAAAACAGCAATTAGCTGATAAAGTGAGCAATTATTTCGTACCAATAGTAATTATAGTTGCTCTTGGTGCTTTTCTTTACTGGTTTTTTATTGGGGGGCTTGGTCTTGAAACGTCTTTATTAGTTTTCACTTCTGTTGTTGTTATCGCTTGTCCATGTGCGCTAGGTTTGGCAATTCCGACTGCAGTGATGGTTGGAACTGGAAAAGGAGCAGAGGTTGGTATATTAGTAAAAGGTGGTGATTCATTAGAAGCAATAAATAATGTTAATAATATCATATTTGATAAAACGGGAACATTAACAAGTGGAAAACCTAAGGTTTCTGTAATTGTAACGGAAAAGGAATTAAAAAAAGTTGGATTTACTGAAAAAGAAATACTTCACTTTGCAGGAAGCGCAGAATTGGGCTCAGAACATACAATTGCAAAAGCAATTATTGAAGAAGCAAATCAAAAAATGATTGACTTAAATGAACCAAAAGAATTTAATGCAGTACCTGGAAAAGGTATTGAAACAACAATTGATAACTTGAAAGTTTTGATTGGTAATGAAAAATTAATACTTGATAATAAAATTGGTTTAGGTCTATTTGAAAACAAATTTAAGGAGTTACAAAATAGTGGAATAACTACCATATTGTTAAGTGTCGATAGTAAAATTAGAGGTATCATTGGAATCTCAGATAAAATCAAAGATCAAGCATTATATGCCCTTAATGAATTAAGAGAAATGGGGATCCAGCTATATATGCTTACCGGTGATAATAGGCAAACAGCTTTAAGTATAGGAAAGGAATTAGATTTTGATGAAAACCATATATATGCAGAGGTTTTGCCTAATGATAAAGCAAAAACCGTAAAATCTACACAGGAATTGAATGAAAGTAACATCGTTGCAATGGTTGGAGATGGTATAAATGATGCTCCTGCCTTAGCACAAGCTGATGTTGGAATTGCAATAGGAAGCGGAACTGATGTAGCTATTGAGACTGCAGATATCGTTTTAATGAGAGGAGATTTAAGAAACGTTGTCTCGGCAATTAGATTATCTAAAAAAACATATAGAAAAATGCTAACCAATTTATTTTGGGCATTTATTTATAATATCATAGGAATCCCTATGGCTGCGGGCGTACTTTATGCATTAACGAGATTTTTCTTACCACCATATATGGCCGCTGTATTTATGGCGTCAAGCTCGGTTTCGGTCGTCACTAATGCATTATTCCTAAAACGATTCGATCCGCGAACTGAACAACAAATTCAAGAAGAAAAATTATTAATCGAAAAGAAAGCAATCGATCCAATTTGCGGAATGGAAATAATTCCAAGTCAATCAATTGAGTATGAATATAAGGGTGAGAAATTTTTCTTCTGCAGTTCATCTTGTGAGACAGAGTTTAAAACAAATCCTGAGAAATATGCGGATTATAAGCATATGGATCCAAAATTAATGTATAAAAAACCTGAATCTAAAGAATTAGTTACCGATCCCGTCTGTGGTATGAAAATAAAGCCAAGCGAGTCAATCGAATATGAATATAAAGGGGAGAAATATTATTTCTGCAATAAATCGTGTGAAATTGAATTTAAAAATAACCCAAAAAAATATATAAAAAAGGAAGAAGGTAAAATTATAAAAGAAAAAATTAAACAAAAAGATAGTGAAATAACTATGGGAAAATTGAAGTGTCCCGAATGTGGAGAAATAATGGAACTCCCAATGCACTGTGGGAAACCCATGCATAAAGAGGGAGATCAATTGGTGTGTTGGATGGGAGCCTCTTGTGGTGCGCAACCTATCCCAGAACACCATGGAGTTAAGATGGAAGTTATAGAATAATTAAATTTCTTTTTTTTTTTAATTTTTATATTTAAGCTTCATTAAAATTGTGAGTGAAATCTCTTTCTAATCTGTTTATTTATAATTTGTTTAATAAATCGATTAAAATTAATAAAAAAAAGATGTTATATATCAAATTCCAAATATTTCTAAGCCCCTTTATTGGAATTTTTATATTTTAAAGCCATCATGGTTTAATAAGGTTATTTATTATTTTATAACAGAAATTATTGAGGATAAACAATTGATTGTAAGCTTTATAATAACATTTAGAGAATCATTAGAAGCTGCTTTAATTGTAGGAATAGTTTTGAGTTATCTCGTTAAAACAAAGCAAACAGCATACTTTAATGTTATTTTTATTGCTATAGCTTCTGCGATAGTTTCAAGTATTGTGGTAGCAATATTGTTTTTTATTATAGCCGGTGGATTTACTGGAACAGCAGAAAAAAGTTTTGAGGGAATTACAATGTTGATTGGGGCAGCACTCCTAACTACAATGATACTATGGATGATGAGACAGTCTCATATAGCTAGGAAATTAGAGGAAAAAGTTGCTACAGAAATTGCTGAAGCTCATAAATTTGGTCTATTTTTCTTAGTTTTCATTTCTATCTTAAGAGAAGGGATTGAAACTGTAATTTTTTTAGCCTCAGCATCATTTATTTCAACCGATAATAATCTAATTGGAGCATTAATTGGCATTTCTGTGGCAATTCTATTAGGATATATAATATTTGTGGGTTCAAAAAAGATTAATCTAAAGAAATTTTTTACAATCACTAATGTCTTGTTAATTCTATTTGCTGCTGGGTTGGTGGCACATGGACTTCATGAACTTCAGGAAGCTAGTATAATTCCAATTATTATAGAGCATGTTTGGGACATTAATCCACCAGTAAACCCTGATGGAAGTTTTCAACTCTTTCATGAAAATGGATATATTGGTAGCATTCTAAAGGGATTATTTGGTTATAATGGAAATCCTTCATTTATTGAGGTCTTATCTTATCTCATTTATATATCAGTTGTTATATTGCTCTGGGTAAAAATAGACAAAATCATGAAAAATAAAGTTGATTTAAAGAAATAAATTTCTAATAATATAAGGATCAACCCTATTTATTTAGATACTATATGGATTTTCATCACTTTTTCTATTCTTCTTTTTTTAATCCTTTAACCTTTACTTAAAAGTGAATTAAAGTAAAGATAGAATTATAAAGAAAATCAATAGATTTTTTTCCAGATGAGTGACTTCTATAATAATCATATTAAATTTGCTAAGGAAATAAAAAGCTAATCAGCTTGAATGCTGGATGGGGATCAAGTTGTGGCTTTTTAAAGTTAAATAACATATTTTGCGTAAAATGTTCTGAAAAATAGAAAATTGAATAAACTAAAAGAATTTTATTCCAAAAGGTCGTAACATTTATAAATCCAACTAAATCATATTTTGTATGGTAAATTTATAATTCCATTTTATAAACATAAACAAATAAAAAGATATAAAAATCTATGAGTTTGGTAAAAAAAATTATATTGTGGTTCTTGCTATTTGTGCCATTGCTATTTATTTTTCTTTTTTATTCCTTTTTAATTTACAGAATGGCGCCTGGAGACCCCGTTTTAGAGTATTTACCAGATTTTTTCACAGCAGAACAATATTATGCAAAATTACATGAACTCGGACTTGATAGGCCAATATTTGAACAATTTTTATTCTTTTACATAGGTCATTTATTTACAGACAACTGGATAATATCTATTGTTATTTTATTTAGTCTTACTTTCTCAATAGCGGTTATAGCTGCCGTTGTTCAACAAAAATATATTGAATATAAAAGGAGAAAGAGAGGAATTGATAAAAATGATTGAATTCGTACATTAATAGAATAAACATTTTATCTTTACCCCAATTTTTTTAATTTATATTAAAATTTTTATTTTTAAATCATTCAAAAAATCTAATTAATTTCTTTTTTAATTTGATAATGGGTAAATTTCCCGCTTTTAATCCCAATAATCAAACCTGCTTGTTCTAAAATTTTTACATGATGGGAAATTGTTGATTGAGTTAAATCTAAAATCGCATTTAACTCGCATATGCATATTTCTTTTTGTTTTATTAAATTATAAATTAAATATCTAATTTTATGTCCGAGTGCATTATAGCGTGATAAATTGCCTTCAAAATCTTTTCTAGATAAAATTTCATCTCTTTTTTTCTTTAATTCTTCTATATATTCAACAATGTTTTTATCAATTCCAACACATTCGATTAAACGTCTAAGTTCTTTTTCATGTTTTAACTCCATAATTATAGTATTAAAATAATGACTAATAATTTTTTTGAATTCAAATCGACAAATTTAAATCTGAACTCATATTTTTAGATATAAGGATCTTATCAAAAAATAAATAAATAAATCTATTTGAAGAATCATGGTGATAGGAACTGAAAACAGTTCAGATATGGAAAATATAGAAGAAAGATCTAGAGGAATCAGTTTTTTCGAAAAATATCTTCCAATTTGGGTCGCCTTATGCATGGTCATTGGGATTATTTTTTCTCAAGTTATTCCTGGAATAAGTGAAGCGATTAATTCCTGGCAAATTCAGGGTATTTCAATCCCAATTGGCATCTGCTTATTCTTGATGATGTATCCCGCAATGTTAAATCTTCAAGCATCAGAATTAAAAAAATTAAGAAAAAATCCCAAGCCAATAATATTGACGATTTTATCCAATTGGGTTATCGCTCCTATAGTAGGTTTGGTAATGGTAAATCTATTTTTAAACGGTAATGAACAGTTAATTGTTGCGGTTATTCTCCTTAGCTCATCGCCATGTACAGCAATGGTCCTAGTATGGGGATATATGGCAAAGGGTAATCAAGAACAAAATGTTGTTAATACCAGTTTAAATACAATCACCATAATTTTTCTTTATGTTCCTATTGTTACATTACTCACAGGGATTCAAAATATTCCCATTGATTGGGTACTTTTATTAATTTCATTATTATTTTTTATCGGAATTCCATTATTCTTAGGTATAGTCAGTAAAAAATTGTTAATTAATTCCAAGGGAGTAGAATGGTTTAATGATACCTATCGGCCATTTGTTGGAAAGATTTCAATTATTGCATTATTGACAACTTTAGCCGTTCTATTCTCATTGAATGGAAATGTGTTGATTAATAATCCAGATTTGTTAATATTAGTTACAATCCCATTATTGGTTGGATTTATGATTGTAGTTGGCTACAACATACTAATTACAAAACTCTTCAAAATGAAATATAGAGAAGCAATCATAACAGTTATTATTGGCTCTTCAAGCCACTTTGAAATTGCCATTGCCACAGCTATTACCATGTACGGTGTAGGTTCGGTGGCAGCACTTGGTACGACCATGGGGTTATTCTGGGAAGTGCCAGTTATGTTGTTATTAATTTATTTAGGAAGATATCTTAAAAAGCGTGGTTTTTGGGACTCATAAGGAAATCCCCCTTAAATCTCTCTCTCGAAATTTTTTAGTTATATTTTATAACCCCTATTTTTTTTGGAGAGAAATTATTTATTGGGATATTGAATAAAATTTTAATTTCACAAAAATTTCATCCATTAGGTAGAAGGTTAATCGCATGGATCCTGAACCTTTTTTAAAATGCTTAAGCTGTGGAAAAGCCTTAAGCTCTAAAGAAAAAGGACAAAATTGTTATTGCGCTGAATGTATTTTAGAATTAGATTTTCATATAAACGATTTGGATCAAGATGCTTTAAATCTAAGCCTTCAAAAAATTTTAGATTTTTTTGCTTCTGACGTGAGTGCCGCGTTTAATAAAGATCCTGCCGCACAAAGTCTTATAGAAGTTTTAACTAGTTATCCTGGAATAAAAGCCATTCTTATTTATCGAATAGCTCACTTTTTTTGGAGTTTAAATATGCCATTTATTCCTAGATATCTCTCTGAAATTGCCAGGCATTTAACGGGAATTGAGATTCATCCTGGTGCAGAAATTGGAAAGGATTTCTTTATAGATCATGGAGCTGGTGTTGTTATTGGAGAAACTACTGAGATTGGTGACAATTGTACAATTTATCAAGGCATGGTTTTAGGTGGAACTTTCATAGATCCAGTTAAGCGCCATCCCACATTAGGTAATAATATAGTTGTAGGTACCGGAGCCAAATTATTAGGACCTATAACAATTGGAGACAATGTAAAAATAGGTGCGAATTCGGTAGTTATACAAGATGTTCCACCAAATTCTGTTGTAGTTGGAGTTCCTGGGAATATTATTGCAAGGGAAGGGGAAAAAATTAAAAAAATTGATTTATCTCACGGAGATTTACCTGATCCATTATCTTTGGCATTAAATTCTTTAAATTCTAGAATTGAATATTTAGAAAATAAATTTTTAAAATCGTCGGAACATAAAAAGAAAGATTTTGATATTTATTATGGAAAGTACGGAGCAGGTATCTAATAAATTTTTTTTAACATCTATAAAATAATATCTTTATTATTTATCTTTCGAATATTACAAACTCTTAAATTTATTCTCTTATTACATTTAAATGGTGAGTTCTCAGCTTTAAAATTAAAATCAATATAGATTATATGAAATTTTATGAAAATATTTTCTGATAAGGTAAATTATGGGCTTTCTGCAATTTTTGAGTTGGCTAAGAATTATCATAAAGGATATATACAGATCAAAGAGATTGCTAAGGCTCAAAATATTCCACAAAATTATCTTGAACAACTACTTATTAATTTAAAAAGGGCTGGTCTCGTTGAAAGTATGCGTGGTGCGCAAGGTGGTTATAAATTAAAAAAGGCTGCAAACACAATAAAAGTCATTGATTTAATAGAGGCGTTGGAAAGTCCTTTAATGATTACTGATTATTCCAAAAACTCAGAAATTCTTCAAATATTCTGGAAGAATATAGAAGCGAAATTTAAAGAATTATTTAATGATTCTTTAGAAAAATTGGTAGATGAAGAAAATCTTTTGCATAAAAGGATTTTTTTTCAAATATAAGTTTTTTATAACCTTTTCTCTCTTAGAATTAAAAAAAGTATTCAAGAACTTATTAAAAATCATCATAATATTTAAATTAATTCTTGACTATTCCACTCAAGATAATCAACATTAAATTAATAAAGGTGATTATTAGTTATGGGAAAAGTATATAGTAATATTATTGAAACTATAGGTAAAACTCCTTTAGTAAAATTAAATAGAATTACGAAAAATGTTGAGCCAAATATTTATGTGAAAATTGAAGCATTTAATCCAGGGGCAAGTGTTAAAGATAGAATCTGTATGGCAATGATTGAAAAGGCTGAAAAAGAAAATATTATTAATAAAGATACAGTTATTGTCGAACCCACTTCGGGAAATACAGGAATTGGGTTAGCACTTGTATGTGCAGCTAAAGGTTATAAATTAATTCTAACTATGCCTGATAATATGTCAATTGAAAGACGGAAAATTCTAAAAGCTTATGGTGCAGAATTAATTTTAACTCCCGCTGCAGGAGGAATGAAGGCTGCTATTGAGAAAGCCGAAGAGTTAGCTAAAGATAATGATAAAGTTTTTATTCCACAACAATTTAAAAATGAGGCAAATCCTGAAATTCATCGGAAAACTACTGCAGAAGAAATTTATGATGATTTAGATGGTAAAGTTGAAGCTGTTGTAGCTGGAATTGGAACTGGTGGAACAATAACAGGTGTTGGAGAAGTTCTTAAACAAAAAATTGGAGAACATGTAAAAATATATGCAGTGGAGCCGAAAGATTCTCCAGTTTTATCAGGAGGTAGCCCAGGACCTCATAAAATTCAAGGTATAGGAGCAGGTTTTATTCCAGATGTATTAAATACCGAAATATATGATAAAATAATTCAAGTCTCCTATGAAAACGCTGTAGAAACTACTAGAAAGTTAGCAAAACTGGAAGGTATTTTTGTTGGTATCTCAGCTGGTGCTGCAGCATGGGTAGGTATTTATGAAATATCCAAAGATTTCAAAAATGGAGATAATATTGTAGTAATTTTACCCGATACTGGAGAAAGATATTTATCAACAGAATTGTTTCAAATTTAATTTTTTTTAATTCTTTTTTTTCCTAATCATAATTTTTTAACTTTTTAACCATTTCCATATCAATTTTTCGTTCTTTTGCTATAAATTCCAATTCATTACTTAAGGTTGCAACTTGTTTAATTGGAATTCCACATAATAATTCACAATCATCAAATCCAGAATAAATTCTAGCTCCATTACAAGCAAATGAGAAATTCATTTTCTTATTTTTAATTACATAAGAAGTGACTTCACCGCAAGCTCCCATGGTGGCACCAATAGAAATTGCCAATGGTTTATTAAAAATCTTAACATAAGCCTCGAGAATATCAGTACAATTCCTAGGAGTAACAATCAAGATTATACTATTAACATCTTCCATTTCGTATTCATTAATTGGGAAAAGAAGTATATTTTTAAGATTATCGTTATTCAACCTCATATCAATCTCGATATGCATAGGCTTTTTAAATCCTAAAACTAATTCAGCATTTAGACATAAAAAATCTCCCTTTTCTAATTTAATAAATTCTCCTTTAGAAGCTCTTTTAACAAATTCACAATACCTTCCTATTTTGTTAACTTTATTGAATTTTTTGTCTATATCTAACTCTTTTCCATTTCTATAAATCAATTTAACACCAATGGGGCTACTTTTCAGATTTAATGATCTTTTTAATTTTTCATAGATGTTCATAACTTTTTACTCAAGTCTTTCTTCTTTTTTTACTTTGTATTGATTAAACTCCCAGAAATAATTTTAAATTATATTTTGTTTTAAAAAATCAGGATTTTCATATTCTATAGTTATCATATCTGTTAAATTCAACTTATCAGTCCCATAAATTATAGTGCCTTTTTTTTCTTTAGCATCAGAATATCTCAATGTTAATTTTGCTGCAAAACTTAAAATATCACTTTTAATCTTACCTTGAATAATTGTTATTGGTCCTTTTTCATCTTTTACTTCCATAATTATGTCATCAGGATTTTTAAGGTTTATAAGAACAGTATTTTCAAGTTCATTTCTTCCAACAATTACTTTATGATTTTTGAACCGAAAATGACGTCCATATTTCAAAATCTTAATATCATTTATCATAACATTTTTATTAAATTTAAAAAAATCAATTAACCGCCTTGAGAAATTCTTATCGGTTAATAAGCACCCTCCACAGGCATAATATTCATTTAAAAGTCCATGATTTTTAGCTATTTCAAGTTGAACTTTTCTACTCCGGCCTTTTATCCCCAATAATTTAGATCTATCAATGAGTCCTTTTACTTCAAGAATAGTTGGCTGTAATAATAATGCGGATAAGGGTCTAAGTAATTTTCCCTCGAGATTTGTCTCTTTTTCAATTATCTTTAATGCCCATCTGTTTTGAGATTTAGGTCTTTGATTTAATACTTCACCTGTATAAATAAAATTAGCATTAATTTTTTTGGCAAATTCTTTAGCTTTATTTAAAATATAAATTCTACAATCGATACATGGATTTAAATGTTTTCCATACCCATATTTTGGATTACGAATTAACTCTAAATAATCATCTCCTTTTTGAAGTGTTTTAACTTTTATCCCCAATTTTTCATAGAATAAATTTATACCACATTCTGAATTCTTGTATACTTTATCACATAAACAAAAAGGAGATTTAAAGTTTAAACCAATAATTTCTATATCTTGAAGTTTTAAAATTAGAGTCGCAATTAAACTATCTAATCCACCTGATATTAATCCAAGTCCTATTAGTTTATTCTTTTTTGAGATATCCATATAATTTAACTCTATTAAAATTTAAAGCTTTTTTAAACTTAACCGCCAGGATTTTTTGTGGGAATCAATTTCTGTTATATCTAATAATTCAGCTAAGCTTTGACGTTTACAACTATCAGGAATATTTTCAACAGCAGGAGGAAAATCCACTACAACTTCAATAATATCTCCCTTATTTAATTCTTCAATAGCTAATTTTGTATAAACAAAAGTCATAGGGCATATCTTTCCTCTCAAATCTAATTTTTTTATATCTCCTTCTTTATTATTGATATTTTTATTTACTGACAAATATCATTACCACCGTAATTTTCAATTTCAATCAAATCCTTAGCATTATCCCCGCAAGCTTTACATTCTTCATATCGATAAATATCAATGAAATTAAAATTATTTCTTAAAAGGTCTATATATAAAATTTTATTTATTATTAAGTCACCAAAATTCAGAATATACTTAATTGATTCATTTGCTTGAATACAACCTATTATTCCTGGAACCAATCCAATAACACCAGCTTGAGAGCAAGATAGCGCCGATGAATTATTTGATATTTCACCAAAAATACATCTATAACAAGCAGTTTTTTTTTCTGGAATGACTGTCATAATTTGTCCATATAATCTTAAAACTCCAGCAATTGTAAAAGGAATTTTCAAATGAACACAAGCATCATTTGTTAAAAATTTTGTTGGGAGATTATCAGATCCTTCTATAACAAAATCTGAATTCTGTAATATATCTTTAACATTACTTGGAACTAATCTTTCAGTAACCATTTCAATATTACAATCTGGATTTAATAAGCTTAGTTTTTCAAAAGCGCTTTTAGTTTTATATTTATTTAAATCATTTGTAAAGTGAAGTATTTGTCTGTGCAAATTAGGTGTTTCTACTTTATCGTAATCAACAATCTTTAAATTACCAATCCCAGCAGCTACCAAATAATATGCTATAGGAGATCCAAGACCTCCTGCACCGATTAAAGTTATTGTAGAGTTCAATAGTTTTTTTTGACCAATTCCTCCAACTTCCTTTAATACAATCTGTCGAGAATACCTTTCAATTTGCTCTTCTGATAAGTCCATATTATTCCACTTTAATATAATGCCTAAAATAAAAAAATCTTTATATTATATAATATAAATTCAATATTTGCAACAATTTGAACTTAAATTTTTGATCAAATCGTCAAGATCGTTAGAATTAAATATTTAAAGAAATATAGAAAACAATTGGCTTCTTAATTAATAAATTCTCTGGAGTTTTCCGAAAGCCTTATCATTTATCCACCGGCAACAATTGGCAGCAATAATAATTCATCACCATTCTTAATCTCTGTTTTTAAGCCATTATAAATACCAATATCCTTACCATTCAACGCTACTATAATATAACTATTTATTCCTTCTGAGGAGTTATATATTCGACTTTCAAATTCTTTCCCAAATTTTGTTATCAATTTTTCTAATGCGCTATTTACAGTTGAATTGTTTTCTATCGGAAGAACAATTTTATCCACACGTGTGATGTCTCTCAATGAAGATAAAAATGTAAATTTTACCTTTTGCATCAGATTACCTATAAAAATCACTCTTAACTGGATTTTATAAAAAAATAAACTATTATAAATTTAATCTCTATAAAAATTAAATAAAATAAGATATATCAAAATTGAAACAAATTTATATTTGATAGAAAAAAAGATTTTTAGTTATTTCATTTGTATAGGTAATAAAAATGTTTTAAATAAAAAATTTAATTGGTGAGTTAATTTTCAAAAGAAATGTTAAATATTGGTCATTTATCAACTGTTTACCATACTAATTTTATTTTAATGGGCACAAATGAATTACAAAAAAACCTAAAACTTGATGTAAAATGGCATCTATTCGGTACTGGTCCAGCAATGTTAAGTGCTTTTAAAAAAAAGCAGTTAGACATTGGGTATATGGGATTGCCGCCGGCTATTATTGGTATTGATCAAGGAGTTCCGATTAAATGTGTAGCAGGAGGGCATATTGAAGGAACAATTATGATTGGAAAAAAGGAGTTTAGCAAAATATCACAGTTAAATTATAATATACAAAAAGTACTTTCACAATTTAAAGGAAAAACTATCGGAGTCCCAAGTAAAGGTTCTATACACGACGTAATTATTAGGCATTATATAGAACAGAATAGGTTACAAGATGATATAATAATAAAAAATTATCCTCAAGCAGAATATATTGCATTAGATATGGAAAAAAATGTGATTGAAGGAGGTGTTGGGACTCCATCATTAGCACAATTTGCTTCTACCCTTTTTAAATCTCATATAATTATCCCACCAGAAAAATTATGGCCCAATAATCCAAGTTATGGTATTTTCTTTCATAAAAATATAATAAAAGATTATCCCAAAATAGTGATGAAATTTCTGTCCCATCATAAAAGAGCCTCGTTTTTAATTAGAAATTCACCATTAAAAGCAGCAGAAATTACTGCTAACATTATTAAAATTATTGATAGAAAATTTGTACAATCTATTTTAGAAATTTCTCCAAAATATTGTATTGCTCTTTCACAAGAATATGTTAATTCTACTATGGAATTTATGAATGTTCTATTTCAATTCGGATATATTGAAACCCCTCTTGAAATTTTAGATATCTTTAATTTTGAATTTATAGAAAAAATTCATCCAGAAGAGCCCCATTATTTCACCCAATGAATTAAAATATATTAAAAAGTTGGAAGAGATATTATAAAACCGATTAAAAATCTATTAAGTGAATTCTTCATATAAATTACAGTACGAGCAAATTTTATTATTATAAGTAGGATAACCACAAATCTGACAAAAATTATACTTATATGTCCTATATTTAATGTATAATCTCTCTGATAATTCTAAAAATCCATTAAATAAGTTAAATGCAATATCTGGGATAATATTTTTACAATCTTCAATAAAGTTTAAAACCCTTTTCCTTACAATAGGATCCTCTTCCCAATATTTACAATGAGAAGCATAATAATTTATTTTATTTAAGTTTATATATAGATAGATTTCTTCTTCTGGGATTTGCATTAATGGTGATACTTTTTTAATAAAATATTGATTTATTGTAGGATTTTCTTTTTTTAAAAAAAATTGACTCGAGATCAATTTAAATCTCTTGTATAATATATTCATTAAAAAAGTCTCTGCTAAATCTGTTAGGTTATGCCCCATTGCTAAAACTGTACCTCCTAATTTTTTTGCATGATCATTAAGTAACCTTCTCCTTATTAAAGCGCAATAGTAACATGTATATCTGGTTGGACCCTTTAATTCTCTTGTTATATCCATAATTTCATCTAAACTTTTTCCAAATTCTTTCTTAAATGAAATAATTGAGTGATTTATATTGTGTTTCGCGCAAAATTCTTTTGCAATTTTTATACTATTTTCTCGGTATCCCCGAATCCCTTCATCAATTGTGAGAGCAATTAAAGGTTCAGAATGAGATATTTTTTTATAAAATTTTATCAAATTATATAATAATGCAGTGGAATCCTTTCCTCCAGATAACGCAACAATAATTTTATCTTTAGGTTTAAATAGTCGATATTTTGAAATTGTATTGTTTATTATCTCTTCAATATTTTTCACATAACAACTTGGACATAATTTCTCTTGGGAATACTTCCGTTCTATTATAATAGAATTGATTTTACAATTAGTACAATTTCCATTTTTTATATAAATTTGAAAAGCGCAAATAATAATCACATTGTAAAAATTGTTAAATTTTTGGCAATTTCCAAATATTTTTTCAGTTCAACTTCTATATTATGACCAAAATAATTGCTTTAAAGGGTTGAATATTTGAATGTTTTTCTATTAAAACTAATTATTTTCTACTCATAAAGTAATGTTTATTATATTTTATAAAATAAAATTTTTTAAAACTATTAAAATCTATGAAGTATAAAAGCTTTTTAATGTTTTTTTTGTCAATAAGCAAGGTCATCATAATTAAAAAATTAAGGTGGAAAAAATATAATGCGTTATTTTAACGATATCTTAAAGCTAATTGGGAATACCCCTCTTGTAAAAATTAACAAAATAAATCCTAATCCCGAAGTCCTAATGCTTGCAAAGCTAGAAAAGGCAAATCCTGCTGGTTCCGTGAAAGATAGAATTGCAATTAACATGATACAACAAGCGGAAAACGAGGGGAGACTAACCAAAGATAAAATAATAATAGAGGCAACATCGGGTAATACAGGTATAGGACTTGCTTTAATTTCTGCGGTTAAAGGTTATCGACTAGAGCTAGTTATTCCTGAGTCTATGAGTGTAGAACGCCGGAAAATTTTAACCGCTTATGGAGCAAAAATTACACTCACACCAGCAGATGATGGAATGAATGGAGCAGAAGATTATGTTAAAAAAATTGTTAATGAGGACCCCGATAAATATTTCTATCCAGACCAATATTCAAATCCTAATAATCCTCAAGCTCATTACTTGCATACTGCCCAAGAAATAATTGAAGATACTGACGGTAAAATTGATGTGTTTGTGGCAGGTTTAGGAACTTCAGGAACATTAATGGGTGTTTCTAAAAGATTAAAAGAGTATAATCCAAATATAAAAATTATAGCTGTGGAACCCTTACCTAAACAAGGAATTGAGGGATTAAAAAATTTGGAAGTTTCTTATGTACCTAAAATATATGATGGGTCAAGAATAGACGAAAAATTTTATGTGAATATTGAAGAATCTGAGCATGGCTCTAGAATGTTAACCCTTCAAGAGGGACTTTTTTGCGGAATAAGTTCCGGTGCTGCAATTAAAATTGCAATCGATTATGCTAGAAAGATGGAGAAGGGAATAATGGTTGTAGTCCTTCCTGATGGGGGGGAAAAATATATTAACCATCCAATATTTAGCCCAGAGAGATGTCTGGAGTGCGTTCACAGATGTGACTTGCCAACTCTATGGACGGATCAATACATAAAATCAATAAAAGAATGGTGGGAACAAACTAATAAATAATTTTATAAGAATATTAAGATAAAATTTATTTGTTAAAAAACACATTTTTTTATAAATCGCCAGTTATTAAAGCCAGTGTATCCGAGTGGCTAAGGAGACCGCCTGCAGAGCGGTTTTTGGGATTCTTAGAAATTACCTTCTCAAAATTTTTTTACAATATTATCAAATTCCCTAATATTTCATTATCATATTATTAAAATCTCACAATATTCTTATTAAATATTATAAAAAATAGATATTACGTTTATATAGCAGCATCTATCAATACTATATATCCAATGTTTATTAATCTAATAAAAAAGGTATTAAAAAATGAGTAGTTTAATAAAAGGAAACACAGGTAAAATCCTATTTGTACTCCATTTATTTGCATATTTAGCCGTTATAGGATTAGTAACGATTATATGGGCAGTCACTGGGGTAGGATACTTCTGGCCATTGCATGTTATATTCGGTTGGGGATTCGGTATAGGCTTTCATGCTATAACATATCTATTATATAATGATAAAGTTGCAAATCTTACTAAAATAAAGGAACAATCTAACTTCGGTATTTTATACATCTATCACGCATTTTTCTTTATTTCAGTTAACATTTATTTGATGATACTTAATCTTTCGAATATACCAATTCAAATCTGGTTCACTTGGCCTTTACTAATATGGGGTATAGCCTTCATTTTCCATACTATCGGCTTCTTCACATGGGAAAATTATTTTGAGAAGGAAATGACTAAAATCCGTGGAAAGTATGATTACCCAGAGAAACGATTGAAAAGGATGGCTAATTCAAAACTGTCTCAATTCTGGTTCCTAATAATTCACTTAGCGTTATTTATTGTTGTTACTATCCTAATATTCGCCACCACACTTCCTACCAACTTACAAAATCAAATTGAAAACTCAATTACTTGGGGAATTATCGTCGGTCTGCATGTACTTAGTTATTATCTTTTCAATTTCGTGGAAACTCAAAAGCCAGTTATGTTAGGGTTAATATTTCATATTATTGCATATGCGGCAATCAACATCTGGCTTGTTATTTACAATTTAATGCATTTCCTAGAAATTACAATATTCTTGGCAACATATCCTCTCGTGTTGTGGGCAATTGCCATTGTACTACATGCATTTCTTAATTATAAATGGGATTCGATCTTACCAAAAGCAATCGAACATGCCAAAAGTATATCTAGGGAAGAACTCGAAGATTTTGAAATACATTCGAAAGCAGTTGAATTGATATTCTGGCAATGGTCTTGGATAGCTCATATATTTATCTACATTGTTGGTATAATACTCATTGGGATAAATTTTACGAGTCTAGGTTTAGATCCCACTTTAATAGTTCATCCAATAATGGGTTGGCTTATTGGTGTAGTCGTTCACGGAGTTCTTTTCTTCATTGTTCAGAGACCGATCACGGGCTTCCTTCTCCAAACATTAGTTCTCCATACAGTAGTTTATATCGTCACAAGTATTTATCTAGTCTTACTCAACTTAATATATTCTCCCAATTTCCTATGGAGTGCTATTGCAATAGGAGGATGGGGAATAGGCTGGGGCTTCCATGTAATGCTATGGTATTTGACGAAAAAATAAAAAAAAAATATCTATTTACTTTTTTTTTTTGCTTCTTTTTTAATAGAGATTAATCAAAACTTTAATCAAAAAGGTACTAGAAACAAACTTCTTGAAATTTCAGAGTCATGTTCAATCTTATCTATGTAAAACAATATTTATAGAGGTTTTTATATATGAGAAAAGATTCATTTATAACTTTATATTTTTCGCCTTTAAGATAATGAAAGATTCTAATATTCAATGATCGGAGATTCTCTATATAAAAATTTTGATTTTAAACGCTTCATTTATTCTGATTCTTATTCTCGATATTCATGATATAAAAAAGATTTTTAAAGCTTTCGCTTTTTCTATAGACGTTCATGGCGATAATTTGAATAAATTTTACAGAAAGGATTGGATTTTAACACAATCAGAATATGAAGAAGAATTAGGTCAAAAATTGGTTAAATTATGTCAATTAATTGTGCGGGAATTTTATCGATAAGAATGATAATGATTACATAGAATTTTTTAATGAAGAGTGAGCATGCATAGTGTTTTTCAATAATTTTATATAGTTCTTAAAGTTGAGTAGGAATTATGTGTATGAAAAAGTATAAATATAAAGTAATACTATTTTTAATTGATACAATATGATAATTAAACGAAAAATCGGACCAAAAGGACAAGTTGTTATTCCAAAAGATATTCGAGAAATGCTTAATATCAAACCTGGAAGTAAAGTTTTAATTGAAGTTCTTGAAAACGAAATAAGAATTAAACCAGCTTTAAATGAACAAGATTTTTTAGAGAAATTTTTAGAAACCCCAAAAAAGTTAACTAAAAAAATAGATTTAAAAAAACTATATGATAAACAATACAATAGGAGTTAAGTTATGGAGAAAGTTTATATTGATACTAACATATTTCTTAATCCTATTTTATATAATATAAAAATAAATCAAGAAGCCAAAAGATCCATAACTTTTTTAAAAAAAGTGATAAAAAAGCAAGTATTGGGTATAACATCTGTTTTAACTTGGGATGAATTTGTTTGGATTATTAAAAAAACTTTAGGATATCAGCTCGCTATAGAAAAAAGTAAAGAATTCCTCATTTTTCCTAACTTAAAATTTAAAAGTATCTCATTTTCGACTATTAATCGAGCACAAGATATATTTCTTAATTATGATATTCGCCCCAGAGATGCAATACACGTTGCATGTGCCCTAGAACATGATATTAATAAAATAATTAGTTTTGACGGAGATTTTGATATTATTAAAGAAATCGAAAGAAGTGAACCATAAATAATTTTAAAAGAATATTAGAATAAAATTTATTTGATATAATGCACATTTTTTTAATAACTCGACAGCAATAAAAGCCAGTGTATCCGAGTGGCTAAGGAGACCGCCTGCAGAGCGGCTATTCGAGGGTTCAAGTCCCTCCACTGGCTCTTTGTTTTCCTTAAATATTTTCTGAATCATTTTTTTTAAAAAGCTCCCTTTTTCTATTAGAAAGGTATTTTTACTAAATTTTTATATTCTTATAAGAGTAATTTTAAAATTTCAAGAATCAATAAAAAAGTTAAGTACAAATATTGAAATTTTTCTCAATAAAGTAATTATATAGTTAAAACCAATTTTTGAGTTAGAGGAATGCTACAAGTATATAACAGTTTAACATTTCAAAAAGAAGAGTTCAAATCAATAAGTCCTAATGAGGTTCTTATGTATGTTTGTGGTCCAACGGTTTATGACTCACCTCATTTGGGACACGCAAAGTCAGCAGTAGTATTTGATATCATTCGCAGGTATCTTGAATTCAAGGGTTTTAATGTTAAACTCGTAAAAAACGTCACTGACATTGATGATAAGATAATTAAAAGAGCTAATGAGAAAGGCATTGATACAAAAAAACTCAGTGAACAATATATAAAGGAATATATGGAAATTATGGATGTTCTCAATATTGAGAAGGATTATAAAAATCCCAAAGCCACGGAGACTATCGACTTTATGATAAAATTTATTCAAGGTCTGTTAGAAAAAGGTGTTGCTTATGAGAAAAATGGCTCTATATATTTTTCTGTAAATTCATTTCCGAAATACAAGACAATTTTTCAAAACTTAGATACTGAAGAGGAAATTGAACAAGAAATCGAAGAAGATCAAGATGTTGCATATGGCGAAGACAAATTAGATCCAAGAGATTTTGCTTTATGGAAAAAAATGAAGGAAGGAGAACCATATTGGGAAAGCCCGTGGAGTAAGGGGAGGCCCGGTTGGCACATCGAATGTTCAGCAATGGCAATCAATTATTTAGGTGAAACAATTGATATTCATGGAGGTGGTCAAGATTTGAAATTTCCTCATCATAGGAATGAAATTGCACAATCTGAATCATTCACAGGTAAGCCATTTGCGAATTATTTTCTACATAATGGTTTTGTAAATATCGATGATGAGAAAATGTCAAAAAGTTTGGGAAATTTCTTTCTAGTTTCTGAAGTTGTAAAGAAATTTGACCCTATGGTAGTTAGATTCTTTTTAATTTCTTCGCATTACCGAAAATCCATAAATTATTCTTTAGAGAATATGAAGCAGATTGAAAAAAATTACGAAAAATTACTTAATACAATAAAGAAAATTAACCAAATTCCTCTAATAAAAGAAAGTTCTTCTGAAGTTGATAATTTACTCTTAAAAATTAATCATGCTGAATCAAATATTATCGAAGCGATGGATGATGATTTTAACACACCTATCGCAATTGCAGAATTGTTATCGTTAATAAGGGAGCTTAATAGAGAGATATTAGAAAAAAATTTGAAAATTACACAAGAAATTAAAGATAAATTTTTTGAATTTATTGCAAAAATTGATAAAATATTTGGAATATTCCCTAATTTAGAGCAAAAAATATCAGAATATGGGATTGACTCAATGGATGAGAAAGATAAATTAATAAAAGCTTTATTGAATATTATTGCAGAGACTCGCGTTAAATTAAGGGAAAAGAAGATTTTCGATATTTCTGATGATATACGAGAAAAATTGAAAGAGTTAGGGATAAACATTGAAGATATAAAAGAAGGGTATCTATTATAAATGAAAATGTGGTTTTTTACTGTATATAGACATAGAATTAATAGATGGAGATATGGAAAAAATAATTCTAATCAATTACCGATGAGCCAAAAGATAAAAAATTATTCAAAACTAACAAAAATAAGAGAATTGCAACTTCTGCTGTATTTGTTGGAGTTGGTTTAATTCTTAGCTACCTTAATGTTTTTGCTTATTTTACAATTGCTGGTTCAAAAATTAACCCATATGCCTATATGATAAATGGTATGATGGGTGTGTTAGTTGGGTTAAGTTTAGCATGCACGACTGCCTTAGCTATTGCAGTTTTACGTTTTAGTTTAGGAATTGGGTCGATATTAGCATTTCCTGGGGGGTATCTCTGGAGCACTTATAACTGGAACAGTTTTTTATATATTACGCAAAAAAAAACCAAAATATGTTGATTTTGCCAGTTTAACGAAACTTTTTTTATAATGTGAATTATTATATTTTATTTTAGTATATAAAACTTAAAATAATTAGAATGGTGATTCACAGAATGCTTGATGAGATTGTTATCTCCAAAGCAATAATAGAATCTTATATGAAAGATTTAATTAATAATCTAAGTGTTGATGTGATAATTGCGGGTGGGGGTCCCGCAGGCTTAGTTGCCTCCGAGGCGTTAGCAAGAGCTGGATTTAAAGTAGTAATATTTGAGAAGAAATTAACTGTTGGAGGAGGCATGCCTGGTGGCGGTATATTGTTCAATAAAATCGTGGTTCAAGAAGAAGCTAAGAAAATCTTAGATGAGTTTGGTGTAAAACTTGAAAAATATCAAGAAAATTACTATATAGGAGAATCTCTTGAGTGCGTTTCAAAATTAACCGCTGCAGCGATCGACGCCGGCGTAAAGATATTTAACACAATAAGTGTAGAAGATGTTAAAATAGACAAAGATTTTAGAGTTACTGGCGTTGTAATTAATTGGTCAGCAGTCAAGATCGCCAAATTACATGTAGATCCAATCACTTTTCAGAGTAAAATTGTAATTGATGCAACTGGACATGATTGCGAATTGGTTAAGGTAGTAATGAGAAAGATACCTGGTGCAAAGCTTAACACTAAAACTGGAGGAATAATGGGAGAGTTGCCAATGCACGCAGAAATTGGAGAAAAATTACTTATTAAGACTACTAAAGAAATTTATCCTGGCTTATATGTGGCTGGAATGGCAGCAAACGCAGTCTCGGGAGGGCAAAGAATGGGGCCAATATTCGGAGGAATGATTATATCTGGAAGAAAAGTTGCTGAGCTAATAATTAATAAATTAAAGTAAATGAGGATATTAAATCTTAGAATCCTCAATATTTATGCCTAATTTTTTCAAGTTTTCGCGAATCTCGTCGCTAATATCGTATATTTTCAATTCCCGCAACTTTATACACGCTTTTTTGATAATATCTAGCAAATTATTGATTAATTTATCCTTCTCGTCCATTGATTTTTCACCAAGTCCCGTAATTTTTTGCTCTAAGTCTGGAAAAATACCGAATATTTTATCAATTTTTTGAATGAATTCGAAGAATTTCTTTTTAAATTTTTGATTGATCCCAATATTATTTTGTAATACCGCTTTATTTAAGGTTCTAATCAAAAATAACAACGCAGCAATCGCAACTGGCGTATTAAAGTCATCGTCCATCGCCTCAACGATTTCTTTTTCAGTATCATTTATTTTTAATATTAAATCTTCAATATCATTCGAGTGTTGCTCTATTATAGGAGATTGCTTAATTTTTTTAATAGTATTCAGGAGTTTGGAATAATTCTTCTTAGTTTGATTCATGTTATCCAAGGAATAATTTATAGAACTACGATAATGAGACGATATTAAGGATAACCTAACAACCATTGGATCGTATTCCTTAACGACATCGGATACTAGAAAGAAATTTACGAGACTCTTACTCATTTTTTCGTTATCCACATTCACAAAACCATTATGAAGAAAGTAGTTCGCGAATGGTTTTCCAGTGTATGAAATTGATTGTGCACATTCGTTTCGATGATGTGGAAATTTTAAATCTTGACCACCACCATGAATATCGATGGTTTCACCTAAGTAGTTAATCGCCATAGCAGAACATTCAATATGCCAGCCTGGACGACCTTTTCCCCAAGGATTTTCTTCTACCTCTTTACGGAGTTCCAACATTTGAAGGCATATTATTTTGGTGGGGGTCATTTGCGTTTAGTTGTATCCCCGGAACTATTTTGGGATTTTTTATGTTGAAAGTCTTAAAGAAAGCTGGGATAACTTGGCAAGATTTTGTCTAAACTAAATCTTTTAAATATGTAATACATATTTACATATATGAGAACAAATATTATAATTGATGATTCTCAAAAGAAAAAATGGTGGGAAATAAAGGAAGAAGCAGCTAAAAGACATATGAAAATAGGTGATTATTTAATATATTGCCATAATATACGGAAGAAAATGGAAGAAAAAAATAACCTAATGGAGTTATTAAACAAACCTCTTGCTGGTGGAAAGAAAGGAATAGACGCAATAGAAGCTACAAAAAGTATGTGGAAGTTATGAGATGAAGGGTGTAGATGCAAATATAATCGTTTATGCATTAAATAGTGATTTACCGGAATATAATAGTTGTAATCCTTTGATAGAAAAAATAGCGGTTGGTGATGAGATTGTATCAATTTCAAGTATTGTGTTTATGGAAAGTTATCATGCTTTAGTGTATAAATATAGATTTTCTGCATCAGAAGTGAAAAAAAGAATAATTGCTATTTTAGAATCTGAAAATGTTGTAGTATTAAATATTTCCACTGGCACTATTTTATATGCATTTGAAATCGCTAGTTTTTATAACACAGGTGGGCGAGATTCTCTAATAGCTGCAAATTTGTTAGAAAATAACGTGAAAGAAATCTATTCCCACGATCGTGCTTTTGATATTATTGAAGAAATCAATAGAATTGATCCTGTGAAGAATATATAGGTTAATATGGAAATGAGTATCTTAGATAATATCAATTTTAATAACTTTATTGGACATAAAACTATAATTTATGGGGAAATTAATATTGGTAAGACAGAATATACTGCGAAATTTGTTCAATTCCTTCTAGAAGATAAACAAGTAAATCCAAAGGCAACTACTATTTTAGATTTTGGACCAAAATTGAAAAGAATTAAAGGAAAAAAGATTGGAGGAAAGATTGAGGATTTTTACAAGAAATGTAAAATAGTGC
>JABUBO010000083.1_pt1 | contig 26451 bp, 28 predicted proteins | sample 7240361 | NCBI WGS metagenome assembly JABUBO01 (sample SAMN07256346, study PRJNA390944) | subsurface metagenome | isolation source: Methane hydrate marine sediment | place: Pacific Ocean: Eastern North Pacific, ODP site
CCCGGGGGGGATTTTATGGCGGCACAGATGGGAGGACAACCAGTCCTAATACTACCCGAGAGGGTTCAGCGCTACTTGGGGCGGGATGCCCAGCGCATGAACATCATGGCGGCCCGAGTGATCGCTCAAGCGGTCCGCACGACTTTGGGGCCGCGCGGAATGGATAAGATGCTCGTCGACAGCTTAGGTGATGTAACCATAACCAACGATGGTGTTACCATCCTCGATGAAATGGATGTCGAGCACCCCGCAGCGAAGATGATGGTCGAGATCGCCAAGGTCCAGGAGGACGAGGTGGGGGATGGCACGACTACTGCTGTAGTGCTCGCTGGAGAGCTTTTGAAGCGAGCTGAGGAGCTGCTCGATCAGGACATCCATGCTACCGTCATCGCGACTGGTTATCGACTGGCAGCCACGAAGGCGCAAGAAATTTTGGACAACATCGCTATAAGTGTCTCAAAAGACGACGCCAAGACGCTTAAGCAGATCGCCTTGACCGCTATGAGTAGCAAGGGCTCAGAGATGCGGGGTGAGAAGCTCGCGGAGCTATGTGTCAAAGCCGTCGGGCAAATAGTCGAGGAATCGGACGGCAAGCTTGAGGCGGACCTCGACAACATCAAGGTCGAGAAAAAGAGTGGGGGCAGCTCGGCGGACTCCCAACTAGTCCAAGGCTTGATACTCGACAAGGAGGTTGTTCATCCTGGAATGCCGAGGCGGGTTGAGAAGGCGAAGATAGCCCTGCTCAACTTAGCTCTCGAGGTCAAAGAAACCGAAACCGATGCCAAGATTAATATAACAGACCCCGAGCAGCTTCGAAGCTTCCTAGAGGAGGAGCGGCACATGTTACAGGAAATGGTTGAGCAAGTGAGGAAGGCAGGCGTTAACGTCGTCCTGTGTCAGAAGGGAATCGACGACATTGTTCAACACTACCTTGCGAAGGCGGGAATCCTAGCGGCTCGAAGGGTCAAGGAGTCTGACATGGAGAAGCTTGCTCGCGCGACAGGGGGCAAGATAGTAACTAACATCAAGGATCTCACGGCGAAGGATCTCGGCTCGGCGGCGCTGGTGGAGGAGCGCAAGATAGCGGGCGAGGAGATGATGTTCATCGAGGGTTGCAAGGATCCCAAGGCCGTGAGCCTGTTGGTGAGGGGCGGTACCGAGCACGTGGTCGACGAGGTCGAGCGGGCGGTACACGATGCGGTTAGCGTGGTTTCGGCGGCAGTCGAGGATGGCAAGATCGTGGCGGGCGGAGGTAATCCAGAGATAGATGTTGCGAAGGGCTTGCGAGAGTACGCTGATACGGTCGGAGGGCGTGAGGCGCTCGCCGTCGATGCGTTCGCCGATGCGATCGAGATAATTCCGCGGACCTTGGCAGAGAACGCTGGGTTGGATCCAATAGATATATTGGTGCAGCTGCGCGCGGCTCATGAAAAGAATGGTGGTAGGGATATCGGGATTGATGTAGTAAGCGGGAAGGTGACAAACACCCTCAAGTTGGGCATAGTCGAGCCTCTGCGCGTCAAGACACAGGCAATTAAATCAGCAAGTGAGGTAGCGGAGATGATTCTACGAATAGACGACGTTATTGCTGCTGGGAAGCTCGATAAAGGAGAGATGGGACCGCCGGGCGGACCCGGTGCAGGAATGGGTGGCATGCCGCCGATGTGATGGAGGCTCACCCATTTTCCCTAAAAAATACACTCGCTTTGAAAAAGCCCGCATCGTGGGAGCCAGGGCGCTCCAGATAGCGATGGGCGCACCCGTGCTAATTGAAGTGCCAGGGGAAATGGGAAATCCTATCGATATCGCCCTGTTGGAGTTCGAGAAGGAGGCGATCCCGATAACTGTTGTACGAAGGCTACCGGGCGAGAGCCGCGTAAGCAGCGAAAAATAACCGTTAAACTTTTCTATTATCAGCAGTTTGATGTTTAAGTGCATTCGAGATAGTTAATTAGTGGGGCTGACATGGGCGTTCAGCTCGGAGACATCGTGCCGAAGCAAAAAGTTGGGCTGGAGCAGTTTCGCGGACAGATAATTGCTGTCGACACTATGAACTCGCTCTATCAGTTCCTCTCCATAATTCGGCAGCGTGACGGAGAGCTCCTCAAGGACTCCAAGGGGAGAATAACCTCCCATCTCTCCGGCCTCTTCTATCGGACCGCGAATTTGATCGAGGCGGGGATCAAGCCGGTGCATGTTTTCGACGGGGAGCCGCCCAAGCTGAAGCTGCGCACCGTCGAGCAGCGTCGCGCGGTGAGGAAGGAGGCAGCCGAGGAGTGGGCAGCCGCACTCAAGGAGGGCAAGATAGAGGAGGCAAAAAAGTTTGCCCAGCGTGCGGGGCGGGTGGACGAGCGGATGGTTAAGCAAGCGCAGACACTTTTGGGCCACATGGGGTTACCTTGGGTTCAGGCACCGGGGGAGGGCGAGGCTCAGGCGGCGCACCTCGTTCAGCGGGGGGATGTGTGGGCGGCCGCGAGTCAAGATTTTGATAGCCTCCTCTTTGGGGCTCCAATGCTCGTGCGCAACTTGGCCATCACGGGCAGGCGGAAGCTGCCAGGAAAGGATGTTTACATCGAGGTTTTTCCCGAGGTGATCGAACTCCAGAAGCTTATGAAGGAGCTTGGGATAACCCGGGAGCAGCTCGTGGATATCGGCATCTTGATCGGAACTGATTACAACGCAGGGATAAAGGGCATAGGTCCTAAAAAGGCGCTCGAGCTCATCAAAGAACAAGGTTCCATAAATCAAATCGCGAAGACAGAGCTTGGTGAAAAATTTGAAGTTGACCCCCTTGAGGTGCGTGAGATTTTTCTGAAGCCGAATGTCACGGGTAAGTATAAGTTGGAATGGAGTGACCCGGACCCAGAGGGGATTAAGGAGTTCCTGTGCCGAGAGCACGATTTTTCGGAATCTAGGGTTCAGACGGGCATCGATCGATTGCTCAAGGGGCAGCGCGAGCAGGAACAGGTTTCGCTCGAGAAATGGTTCGGCTAGCTCAACGCCCTATGTCGTCCATCCGTATTTTCCGACTAGGGGCACGAAGGAGCATCCTCCTCGCTCCTCAATTTTGAGCTCCCCCTTGTCGCACTTTTCCGCGACTATCCAAGTCTGAAACATGTAGTGTTGACCAACCGGTGCACCGAGCTTCCCACTGATTTTCATCTGCTCAACTAAGGGCTTCGGCAGCTCGGGTGCGCAGGCGGTCACGAGGATGCGGTCCCAAGGGGCCTCTTTTTCGTAGCCGCGTGTCCCGTCCCCAACGACGACCTGAACCCAACCATAACCCGTTCGCTTGAGGTTCGCGCGCCCGAACTCGGCTAACTCGTCAACTCGCTCTATTGAGAAGACCCCTCCTTTTTGTCCAACTACCTCGGCAATGAGGGCGGCGTTGTACCCAGAGCCCGTACCCACCTCAAGCACCTTCTGTTCCGTCTTGAGGTCGAGCGATTCCAACATGATGGCGATCATGCTAGGGGCCGAGATCGTCTGCCTGTGACCAATCGAGAGCGGTTGATCGGCATAGGAATAGTCCCGGATGTTTTCAGGGATAAACTCATGACGCGGTACTTTTTTGAAAGCATCGATGATATCTTGTTTGCTCAGGTAGCCCCACCGGACGAGGCGCTCAACCAACTCCTCTCGCTCCCGCTCGTACATACGACCAAAATAAATTATCTATCTTCAAGCTTAAGGAAGTGGGAGGACATGGGAAAAATCGTCGAGGTCATCACGGCAAGAGGACATCCACGGGTCACGGCAAAACATCAAACCACGCTGATGTTTACGAAAGACAGAGAAGTCGGCTTCAAAGGCGATTGCATAGTTGGGGTTCTCGCGGACAAAGGGGCAGCAGGGCTTCATGAAGAGCTGAAATCAGCCCTCAAATCTGGAGCAGCGGTAAACATAACGATTAAAGCAGGGGGTGAGATGGAAGTGGTCCGTGCATTTGGGCACCTATTACTAACCCTCGTGCACCCCAAAGATCTCGTCATCAGAAAGAGCAGATTCACGTGTGGCAGGACGCTTGCCGTAGGCGCTGATAAGGCAGCAATGGATTTATCTAGAGCCTTGGTGGCGAAACTGCGTGATCCATCCACCAAAGTCAAAGTTACAATTGAGGTCGGGGGTCAGTCACCGTAACTCATCGGGCAGCATGTGTGGGATGCCGTTCACGATGGGATAGCGGCGACCGCAGTTGACGCAGATAAGCTCGTTGCCCTTAAGCTTGACGTCGCGCTTGCAGACGGGGCAAACCAGTATTTTCAGCAACTTCGGATCGATTGTCTCAGGCATCGTGCTCAAGCCATTTTCGGGTTCGTTCGTTTATAATCTCTTTCCGACCACCCTCGTGACCAAGAGGTAGGGACCAATTGAGTAAAAGCATCCCGCGAGGGCATCTTGCCAGTAGTGCTCCCCAAGGTAAATCATAGAGAAGATGATGAGGGCCCAAAGACAGAGCCAAGCCATGGTTGCCGTCTTGTCATGCCGCCTCACAAAAAGGGCGGCTGTCAAACCATTAGCCGCGTGAAGGCTGGGAAAGGCACCGTAAATATAGGGGTCAAAACTCAGTGTGAACCCCAAGGTAGATTCTCTTATACCCCTCACCCCTTCAACACCAAACAGTGGGTTTCGTGGGGGGGCGACAGGATACAACGCCCAGGTAATTACACCCAAAGTTTGAGACAACACGAAGACCAAAAGGAAATTGGTAAATCCGTTGTAGTCCCTCTTCCACAGTAGAAAGCCACCCGTTCCGTAAATCACCACTATATAACCAACGGTATACACTATCACCGTAAACCAATCCATCGCTTGGCTTGATAGATTCCTTTGGAGAAAGAGAACTTCTTCTCCACCAAATGGCTCCGATGGCGTGGAAGCCTCCGGAAGAAGTTTTGGAAATCCCAAGTAGGTAAGTGTGGCTAGGACGAGCAGCAAGCTGAGTTTCATCCACCGCTCCATCTGTGCCCCCCAAGTTGCTCGTTGATGCACCATTACATGCTCTTGCCGTCTTAAAGGCACTTTGGCAAAACTAGCCGCCGCTTTGGTGTGTGCTCTGACAACTTCAGCAAACTTTAAAGCTTCCCAACAAATTCCACAAATGGCGGGGTGACTGAAGGTCATGATTGAACGCAGATTTGGGCTTGGGCGGAGGGTGCTCATTCTAGGAATTTTTGTAGCCCTAGTGGTCGGGGGAATATTTTTCGTTTTTCTGGGTGTAGATCTCGGAAGTTTGCTGAATGCTCTCAGCAAAGCAAACTATTTTTTCTTGTTTCTCGCGTTTGGGGTCTACATTTTTACTACCCTAAGCTTGGCCGCACGTTGGCGAATCTCGCTTTCCGCGACCGGGCATAGCGTCGGATTACACAACTTATGGTTGGCAGTCTTTGGAAGCATTTTCATTAACAATATTACACCATTCACGTATTCTGGAGGAGACCCGGTTGCGCGCGTCTATCTTTTACGCAAAACTCAACACGTGCCTTATTCTTCGGGTTCCGCTTCCGTTATGAGCGAGTACTTGTTGGATCTACCCGTTTCCATCTCCCTCTTGATGACGGGCGTTCTGCTATATTTTTCAAAACCGCTAGCTAAATTAGTCGTGGTAACAATATGGATTGCAGTAATAATTTTGCTATTCACGCTTATCCTATATTTCTTTCCCAAAAGAACTGGAGCAGGTTGGCTGGGCAGAAGCACCATGCGTATTCTCAAAGCCTTTCGAAGGCCGGCCAGTCGAAGGAAAGTAATGGGTGGGGTGAAGAGATTTTACGTCAGTGCGCAGGCGATTACCAGCACCCCAAAAATAGCCCTTTCCGTATTTTTCTTCGCTGTGATTACGTGGGGCCTTGCACTATCACGTTTGTTTTTTATTTTTCAAGCGCTCAACTTCCCTCCACCTCTTCCGATGTTATTGCTGGGTGTAACTTTGCCTCCAATGGCGGGTCTCCTGCCTCTGCTCCCAGGTGGGTTAGGTCACGTGGACGTTACCTATGTGGCGGTCTTCGTCTTACTCGGCGCCCCCTTGGAGATCGCAATACTCGCCACGCTCATCGAACGAGTTATTATGCTTGTGTTTGGTACCATTATTGGAGCATCCGCGTTATCTTACCTTGGTATCCGCGTGTGGGCTAGGCAAATTTCAAAAGCTTAACCCATAGAAGAAATCTTATGGGATCTTTCGACTTGGGGGATAGGTGTGAAAGTTTGTATTTACTTGGAGTTGGAGCGTTGGCTTAGACACAGCGGGATGGGTTCAGCTATAGGCAATCATGAGAAAGCCCTCGAATTGAACGGAGTCGAGTATACCCACGATCTAAAAGGGGATTTTGACATTCTCCACATCTACATGATAGGTCTGAAGTCCCTTCGAGCAATAAGAAAAGCGAGGGCAAAAGGGAAAAAAGTGATAACCCACGCACATCTGACTGCCGATGATTTCCGAGACAGTTTTTGCTTCAGCAACGAGATCGCTCCATTTTTGCGCAGATATTTAACTTACTTTCACAATCAAGCAGATTTAGTGTTGTGCCCGTCGGAGTATACTAAAAACGTGTTGATTGGGTATGGTGTAAAAAAAGAAATCAAAGCTGTTAGCAATGGCATAGATTTGGACAAGTTCAAATTTTCGGCCGAGAAGAGAAAACAATTTAGAGAAGAATTTAATCTCGATGGGATTGTTTCACTCGGCGTCGGCCACTTGTTCATAAAAAAAGGAATTGCCCCATTTATCAACACGGCAAAAAAATTTCAGAATAAATTTGTCTGGATTGGTAAAAGGTATAAGGGAGTTGAGGATCCCCGAACATCAGGGATTCTAAAGGGTGCCCCACCAAATGTGATTTTTGCCGGTTATGTTAAGGACATAATAGCAGGGTATTCGGGTTGTGATATTTTCTTCTTTCCGAGTTTTTGTGAGAATCAGGGGATCGTGACGTTGGAGGCGGGTGCGTGCGGAATACCGATATTAGTCAGAGACATTTTGGCATACGACGGTCAGTTAGTAAGTGAAGTAAACTGCTTGAAAGCAAGAACTGATGAAGAGTTCGAATCGCAACTGAGGAGACTCATCGAAGACGAGCAATTGAGGCGCAGGTTGGCTGGGAACGCATACAAGCTTTCAAAAGAACACTCGCTTAAAAAAGTTGGCGTACAACTTAGGGAAGCATACGAGTATTTAATGAAAAGGTGATCGCCCATTTGCCATGTTACCCGGCCACGCATTCCTTTCCGTAGCCATAGCCGTAAAGCTCCCGGCGCACTTTTCTCATATGTGAATAGTGCCCGATGAGTTCTCTCGCCCCCCAGTAAATAATTCCAAGTTTACGATTTTTTAGAAGTTTGCGAAAGACCCTCTTCCACCCCTCTCTCTTGCAAAAATCCGTACAACGGATGCACAATTCTTTTAACTCTTCATACGAGTAGGGTGTTAATCCGGCCTCCGGAGCTGGCACGATAAATTGATCTGCCTTGATTTTACCTGCCTTTCTTGCCGAGTACCAGATTGCTGAGCCAACGATGTACAGCAGCACGTTCCCGTTGATCAGGTCGGCCCCATTTTTCTCGAGAAATTCAATCGTATATTCCATGTCTTCCTTTGTTTCCATCGGGGCCCCGAAAATCAAGCTCCCGAGAAAAATAATTCCATATTTGTCGCACAGATTCAAAGTTTTTTTCACATAGGCTGGCCATTTTTCAGGATACCTAGTTTTGTTGTACCACCGGATAACTTCTGGTTTAAGTGATTCGACACCATAGCTGAGGGCGGTGACGCCCATGTCCTTCATGCTCTTGTATAAAGCTTCACTTGGGGTATCCACCCTAGCTTGTCCAAAGAAATCGAACTTTAGTTTTTCCCTTTTCATTAGTCGAGCGAGTTTTATCACGTTTTTAGGATTGTTTGTAAAATTGTCGTCCGCCAGCCATACGGATTCCATTCCCATTCGGTCAATTTCCTTTAACTCCTGCAGGATGTTTTTTGGAGATCTAATCCTGAAACCCAACTTTTTTGGACGGTTGCAGTAGGTGCATCCATATCTGCAGCCGCGCGTGGTCAGGATTCCAGTCATATTTTCTCGGATATTCATACCGTAAAAAACGCCGTATTTGACATGCTTAATCAAGCTTCGGTCGGGAAAAGGTATGGTGTTGACGTTTTGAATTTCCTTTGGATTTATCACACCCCGCGGTTTTTCTTTTACAATTTTTTCTATGATCGATTCAGCTTCACCAACTACATATGCATCCGCCCCAAGTTTTTCAAGGGACTCCCTCGGAGCGACAGCGATATGGGGCCCCCCGACGACAATATAGGCGTCCGTAACCCCCCTGACTTCTTTTATTATGGTTTTGCAGGGATCAAGCGTGTATGTGAGGCAAGTCAATCCAACGACCTCAGGGTCAATCGATTTTACCCTTTCGATCACTTGTTTTAGCGATAGCCGTTCCGCTTCGACATCTATAACATGCACTTCGTGCCCGTCATTTTTGAGGATGGTTGCCAGATAAAGTGCCCCCAGAGGAGGGGAGTAGGCGGATAACGCACTCTTTTCGCTAAAGCTAATTGGGGGGTAAATGAAGAGCACGGAAGACATTTTTAACCCTCGTTTTCACCTCATTTCAATATCCAAATTTAAAAGCTTTTAGAGTTTCATGGGGGGTGGTTGTTGCCAACCTCAGAAAGTTGGACTGAACAGGTTAATATCTATCACATACAAATCTTTCCGGAATCGTGACACCATGCGCATCGCAATGGTCGGCGATGAATTTTACCCAGCCATTGGCGGAGCACCCGCCTATACCATGGGGTTAGGCATGGCATTGGCTAGGCTAGGTGTGGAACCAACCCTTTTTTCCCATGCCCATCCGAGGCAAGCCAAGGAAGAGGAGTTCAACGGGTTAACGGTCAAGCGCCTAAAGGGCTTCGTCATATCCCGTTTCGATCGCGCTATCTCGGCTAGTCTTGCCAAGCGTCTCCACGAATGTATCAAGTTCGGCGGGTTCGATGTAGTTCACGGTCAGGACATATATTCACCAATGGCATTGCAATCCATATACTCCGCTCGCAGGCGTCGAATACCATCTGTGCTGACCTGCCACTCGATTCATAAAACAGCTGGCCTCTGGCAACTCATCTACCGACCGTTAGTGCTCATGATGTGCCGCGCAAATCGCGTGATAGTTGTCAGCAACGCGACAAGAGAATTTTGTCGAGTGCTGGGCGTTCCAGACCACAAGATGGAGGTCATCCCGAATGGCGTCGACCTATCAAAATTCAACTCGGCTGTTGACGGTTTACGAATGCGTGCCCGCTTAGGACTTGGGTCAGAGCCGCTTGTCGTGAGCGCAACTCGGTTGGTTAGGCGGAAGGGGATGCACTATCTCGTGGCCGCTTTCTTGAAGGTGCGCAAGGGCGTACCGGATGCGAAATTGGCGATAGCGGGCAAGGGGCCGGAGGCTGCGAATCTGCGTGCTCGGATTAAAGAACTGGGCATCGAGGATTCGACATTTATGCTTGGGGCATTGTCACATGGCCAAGTGGCAGAACTGATGGCAGCAGCAAATGTATTTGTTTTACCTTCAATAGTCGAGTCATCTCCCCTCACGCTACTGGAAGCAATGGCAGTGGGTGTGCCTGTCGTGTGCCCCAGAGCAGGCGGTGTATCCGAAGTTATCGAAGATGGAATAAACGGACTGATGGTCCCCCCCACGAACGTTGATGCATTGGCTGACGCGATTACACGCATCCTGAGTGACAAGCAGCTGGCAAAGCGTCTTAGGGGGAGCGGTTTGAAAATTGTACGCGAGAAGTTCAGCTGGGAAAGGGCGGCCAGACAAACTCTTGAACTCTATGAGAAGGTACGTGAGGAACATGCGAAACGTCGTACTCAGCATTGATGTCGAGCGGGATGTGCCCCCATCTTTAAACACGTGGCGAGGGATGGAGGAAGGACTGCCCCTCCTGTTGGATTTACTTTCGAAGCATGAGGTTCCCGCCACATTTTTCGTGACAGGTCAAGCAGCCGAGAAGTTTTCCAAATCGATTCGCAAGGTTTCAGATGAGCATGAAGTTGGCTGTCACGGTTATGAGCATGAAAGATTCGATAAAATGAGCGCCAAAGAGCAACTTCGGAGGATCGAGTTGGCAACGAGGGTCCTGACCGAGGTCACTGGGCAGAAGATATTGGGATTCAGGGCACCAAACTTCAGACCTAACGCCCACACCTTCGCAGCTCTTAAGCGAGTGGGTTACCTTTACGATGCATCGAACGCATGTTATAGGATTGGTCCAGACCCCACTCGTTTTGGATTGGTCGAAATTCGCAACACGTGGCCCTCAAGTTTTCTCCGTTTACCACCGGGATTTTCCACACGCGTGCTGCGTTTATGTTTGGCCACATTACCGCTGACGGTTTTGGACTATCATCCTTGGGAGCTTGTTAAAATAACTGGGGTTAGATTTGATTGCAGATTTGCCACTGGCGAGGTCGCATTGCGGCGGTTGGACCAGGTGCTGGATTACTTACGGGCGAAAAAAGTGAAGTTTAAATTGATGAGAGAAGTAGCATCGCCCAGCGGGGTTGAAATCCAACCGGCGATGGCTAAGCACGTGGGACAAGGGTCTGGAGCGTAGTAGATTGAAAATAGCCTTGATGACGGATACTTACCACCCGCAGGTCAATGGTGTGGTGAGCTCCATCGACACAATCGCGGGGGAGATCGGGAAGAAGCACGAAGTCCATATCTTTGCCCCGACCAAGGTAAAACACATACACAGCTTTCGCTCTCTCACGTTTTACATCCGCCCAGACTATAAGATAGCCTTCTTCAGACCGAAGACGGTAGCCAAGATTTTCAGGAAGGAAGACATAGACATAGTCCACGTTCACACGCCTTTCGCTTTAGGAGCGGCGGGGATAAAAGCCGCGAGAGAACTCACCCTTCCTGCGGTAGGAACTTTCCACACGCTCATCCCCGAGTACACTCATTACGTCTCTGAGACTTTGGGTCCCCTGCTGAGTAGGCTCACTTGGAAATACGTCACTATGTTTTACAAGCGCTGCAACGTAGTGACGACTCCCTCCAACCCGATGAGGGAGCGCCTTGTTGAGAGAGGTTTGAAGAACGTGTACGTGATTCCAAACTCCCTCGATGTGGGCCTCTTTCGTCCGGGGAAAAGGCCACGGAACAAAGACCCCTGCATCTTATTTGTCGGGAGGTTGGGCAAAGAAAAGAAGATAGAGGTGTTGATAGAAGCGGCGCCCAAGATCTTGAAGGAATACCCAAGGGCTAGGTTCAGGATAATTGGCACGGGTATTCATGAGGCGTGGTACAAAAAGCTGGTCGAGAAAAAGAGGCTGACCGATAGCTTCGTTTTCGAACGTTATTTAGATTTGTCGGACCTGATAGATGCGTACGGGGCGTGCGATGTCTTTGCCATGCCATCTGAAACGGAGACTCAGGGGCTGGTCGCCCTCGAGGCGATGGCGTGCGGGAGACCGGTCGTGGGAGCCGATGCACTGGGGCTGAAGGATGTGATAACCCACGGCGTAGACGGATACCTGTTTCGACCAAGCAGCTCAGACGAACTCGCCAATTATGTGCTCGGGCTGTTGGCGGACGAGCGGCGCTGGCGGAAGATGGGGATGAAGGCGCGCGAGAAGGCGGAGAAGTTCTCCTCGGAAAGAATCGGGAAGCTGTGGGTCAGGTTCTACTCTTCTCTTCTGCAATAATTGATCCCGCTGATCTTTCTCATCTGTTACATTTCGTACAGGATGTAGTGCTCGGTCTCGTCGATCTTTAAACCGATGTCGTCGACTTTGTTCACCCAATCTCGAGGATATCCTACGGCTTCATTTCCTATCATCGGGCTGTCCGCTGCGATGATAAGTTCCTTATCAACCAGAACATGCGTCACTCCGTGCTCCATGATGAAGTTTTCGAGTCGTTCGACATTATCGAATGTATCATACAAATCCCCACTCCAGAACAGCGATGTCCAACCTGCTCGACACCCGACCCTGTAGGCAAGTTGTGCCTGTTCCCTCGTTAATACAAAATCATTTTGGTCGAGATGGTGGATGATATCATCAAAATCGTCGGGGACTTCTTTTTCTAGGATGTACCCCTGGGCAGGATAGATAATAATTATCCCCACCAGTAGGATTGGCAACCATCGTCTAAAGTTTTTGAAGACGTTTCCGTAGGCAATGGCTAAGAATGGCAAGGTGAACATTACGTACCGATCCAATCCCGCTGTGCTTGGCATTAGGACGAATATGAGGATGATTTGGCACCCAAACACCAACGCTAGAATTCGGTCCTGCGGCTTTGTTAAGGGCAGGAGGATGAAGACCGAAAACGCTGCGATGACTGCCCCCAGCGCTTGCAACCAGTATCCGTTCACCAAAATGGTCCAGAAAGAGACGTGGCCGGAATACCACTGGTACGCTTGTGAGTCTGTCGCTCCTTGGAGGGGGTAAAGTAGGGATTCTCCCCGCATTACAGAATTAACCGAATAATAACCTAGACCGGTGAGGAGAACAATTGGGATAATTAACTGGAGCAGCTTTCTGTGTCGGTCACGGTATTTCATCCAAAGCACAAGCCACGCGAAGAGAAGCGTCATTAGCGCGATTTCTCTTGTCATGACGGCGTAGAACCCAGATCCAACGGCGAGCGCGGCATAAACGGACTTTCCTTCGAGGACGTATCTAAGTGTGGCGTAGACACTGAGGAGTACCAGCATTAGGGCGAACATATCTGGGTGTGGAGTGATCGTGAATCTGGAGAAGGAAAGAGATAGGACGAGTGGTGTAATTACCGCCAGATTTTTTTTAAACCCGAAGAGTTTGTGGAGTTTAATTACTAGGATGAGCGACACAGCAGCGAACACCACTCCCAAGACTTTGTAGACGGGGATCCAATGGGGGAGCGCGGCCATCGCGAGGTGGTACCCTATAGGATAGGGGAACGGCACCTGAACGACATCGCTTTGGTGGATGTGGGGGTGATAGACAGGGATTTCACCTGACTCCTGAATTCCCCTCACGTAGTCGAGGTGTAGGTTGGAGTCTAAGTGGTTCAGGCTAGTGAGGATGGCGACTATAGATCCCAAGATAAGAAATAACAAGATAAAGGATTTTTTTTTCGTCAGCCTGAATCTTCGAACCAGTTGTATCACTCTCCGCGCCAAGTGTTGCGGGAGACTTTATCCCGCTCCGGCATATCTCCACGTCCACATCGCGCTCATCACGTAATTCCAGAGTGTTGCTGCGGCGATGCCGAATAGCGCAGATATCATGTAATGGATACCCAATAGCTCGGTTAGGGCAGCTAGGACCACGAGGTTGATCACGAGGCCGCCCACGCAAATCAGATTGAATTTCGCCGCACGTTTAAAAATTCCCTTGGTCAAGCGCGTCCTATCCCTGAACGTCCACAGCTCGTTCAAGGCGAAGTTGGAGAGGATTGATGTCTCTATGCTGAAGGCGGCGGAGACGAGGTAAAATAAACCCACGGCCTCCGTCAAGACCCACAATAATCCTAAATTCACCAAGACGCCGCTTGCACCCACCAAACAAAATTTCAAGAAACGGCTTGCTTCCCCCACTGCGCGCATCAACCTCCACAGGTGTCTCAAATAATTGAAATGTTCCCCAAAACCCAAGCTGCTCTTCCCATAAATTCTCTTCTCGAAGACGTATGGTACCTCGGTAACTTTTTTCCAAGTCCCCTTGGCAAGAATTTCAAGCAGGATTTTGAAACCTACCGGATTCAGCTCGGCACCGCTTACGACCTCTTGCCTAAAGGCAAAAAAGCCCGAGAGGGGATCGGTCAATCCTTGGACTCGGGGAATGGCGAGCCTCGATAGGAACTCGGCTCCCCTTGAGATGAACCTTCTTCGTTTTCCCCAATTTTTTACACCACCCTTTCGTACATATCTACTCGCTATTGCGATGTCAGCGCCCTCATCTATCGCCGTGAGCAACTCTGGGATTTTTTCCGGGGGGTGCTGAAGGTCGGCGTCCATCACACAAACCATTGGCGCGCGCGCATGCTTCAGACCATAGATTACGGCGGTGGCGAGTCCTCTCTCTTCCTTACGGTGTAGTGCCTTGAGGTTCTTGAATTCTTTCGCAAGTTCATCCGCTAATTTGCCGGTCCCATCGGGTGAGTTGTCATCCACGATTATCAACTCGTATTTGACACCCCTCAGGGATTCACTCACCTTCTGAACTAGCAAAGGCAAATTTTCTCGTTCGTTGTAGGTTGGGATGATGATAGACACTTCAGGGTGCTGGCGTTTCGCTTCGGGCATTTGTCCACCAAAGTTAAGATATTTAGTGAGCTAGGATTAAAACCACATTAGGTGGGTGATTGATAGGCATGATCTTATGCGGGGGGTTAAGCAAGCGCATGCGTCCCCTAACAAGTAAGATACCGAAGGTGTTACTCGAGCTCAAGCCCGGCTACACGATTTTGGATAGGCAACTTTTCGGCTACAAGAGCGCTGGAATCGATCGCGTGTTTCTGCTTACAGGCCACCTCGGTGAAAAAATTAGACAAAAATGCGGCGGCGAGTACAGAGGACTCAAAATCGAGTACGTCGCCGAGAAAAAACCCCTCGGCACGCTCAACGCCATCCGGTTGGGCCTGAGGAAAGCTGACGAGGACGTGGTCGTTAGTAATGGTGATGTGGTCGCGGACATCAACCTAAGGCGGATGATGCAAGAGTTCAAAAGATCCCGTTGTTCAGCATCGATGTTCGTCACACGGATGCTGAGTCCCTTCGGCATCCTGCGGCTCGCGGGGGGGCGCATCAGGTCGTTCGAGGAGAAACCGCTGCTCGAGCACTACATCAACGCGGGCTACTACTGCCTTTCTAGGCGCGTGCTGGGCTTGCTTGAGAAGTTTAAGACAGGAAACATCGAACACACGGCATTTCCAGAGCTTGCAGCTCGCGGACGACTTGCGTGTTACAAGGAGGATGGGGACCCATTTTGGGCGGCGATTGACACGATGAAGGATTTAGAGGAGGTCAGGAAGGAGTACTCAAACCGCACGGATAAACCTTGGGGTCATGAGAAATTACTCGAACTCACTAACAAACGAATGGAAAAATTGCTTTTCATCATGGCCGGCTACCGAACCTCGCTCCATTATCATAAGGTCAGGGATGAGGTCCTTCACGTGCTAGGCGGTGCTGGGTGGATTGAGTTCGAGCGAGGCAAGCGGAGGCGGTTCAGGAAAGGGATGAAGATACGGATCAAGCCAAAAGTCGTTCACAGTTTCATAGCCTCCAAAACCACATTGATTCACGAAATCTCGACGCCGTATCCCGAGGATGTAGTGAGGGTAAAGGATTTTTACGCGGTGAGGTAGCCGCTTGGGGAAGATCAGCTGCAGGATTGGCTACAAGCCCCAGCTGTGTGGTTAAAATGAAGGGATTCACCCTACGAAGGGTCTTACTGCTCGCCTTTTTTCTCATCGTAATTATTATAGCGGCAGTGTGGTTTGCCCGCGAGGACCTTGATGCAATGCTCCGTACTCTGGGCGAGTTTGGTTACCCAGGTATCTTTATGCTCAGCTTCATCGGCGCTGCATCTGTCATAGTTCCAATCCCATACACCGTAGTTTTGTTAACCATCAGCGCACCACAATTCGGTTTTAATCCCCTCCTGCTTGCCATTGTTGCTGGTTTTGGGGCGGCGGTGGGCGAGCTCGTGGGCTATGGGCTGGGCTATGCTGGCAGGAGGGTCGTGAGTAAAAAGTACGACCACCGTTTGAACGCGATGTTAAGGATCTTCGATCGTTTTGGGATGCCAGCAGTTTTCATCTTTGCCTTGACACCTTTGCCTGATGATCTTCTCTTCATCCCACTCGGACTGATGCGTTACAGCCTCTGGAAGGCGTTTATTCCGTGCGTGGCTGGGAAATTTCTCATGTCGTTAATCATCGTTCACGTTGGTTCAGCAACGGGCCAAATGTTTGCGGAAAACTGGATCATAGCACTAGTCACAGCGGTGTTGTTAATTTTGATTGTAGTTGTGATGTTCAAAATCGACTGGGAGAAAGCGATTGAGAAATATTTACCGCGAAAGAAAGGCAAATCAAGGCAATCCTCGCGTTTGTGATGTCTCCTTTCACGAAGTTGAACTTGGGAGTTTCTGGGGTACAGTGGTCGAGAATGCCCTAAGGGTTTTCGAGTGTTAGATGTGTTTTGTAGATACTGATGTTGTCTTGAGAGTAGATCAGCGAGTACCCGAGTTCTTGAATTATATTCTCTTCGGCCTGAGCACGCCAGGAATGTTTACTGTAGTCCCCGTAGATGAGAACGTAGGAAGCGTTTTCTGCCTCTATTAACTTAACGTACGCCTCAAGATTGTCGGGCACTTCCTCGGAAGACTCCCTCCCCTCGTTGGTGAACCTGATACCAAGCTTTGGCAGCATGTAAAGAGCTGAGCCATCGGATGCATATCTAACTTCGCCGGTGCCCAAGTCCTCCACGAGTTCAGGCGGGAGGTTGTCGTACGCCGCAGGATTGTCTGGAATTGGAGAATGTGCAACAACAACTCCCGCTGAAAGTAACATAAAGACTAGTGCGAGCGGTGCATACTTCTGCATCAAAAATGGTAGCGCAAACAGCAGAGCGACAAAGCCAACTCTATCTAGCACAAGTGCGCCAGGAACTGGTAAACCAAAAAAGCTTGCTATCGCAGCAAGCAAAACCACAAGCCCGACGACACAAAGAGGCCAGCAGTCTTTCCTCAGCCACAGCACAGCCACCAATGCGCCAGACAAAAATAGGATATTCAAAATGTGAATCTCGGACGCGGCTTGAAATGAAACCCCAAAGAGCGTTACCAGCTGCACCAGAAATATTCCTGAAGGGACAAAATATGTTTTTAGCCAATCCACGATATTCCTGGTAAGCAGAACTGAAGCGCCAAGTAGACAGATAGCCATTGGATGCGTTATCACTGCCAACGCTCCCAGTAATACGGCAAAGATCCATTTCTCCTCAAAGTAAAAGTGAACCGATATCAACGCGAAGCAGAGACCCCAGATAAACGGCAGCTTTGCTGTCAGAAAAAGGTACATCGTGAAGGGATTCAAGAGTACAAGAAACGCACCAAGCGTTGCGGCTCTCTCCTGAACCAAATGCCTAAACATCGCTCTCGAGGAAAACCAAATACCTGGAGCAGCTACGCCAAGCAAAACTGCTACGGTGAGGATACCTAAGAGTGGATACAAGAGCACACCCAGAAGTGTCACTGGAGCACCGTACGCCAGAGTCAGATGAACGCCGCCCGCGAGAAACGGGTCTTGTCCTAGGAAACCTTTTGACGCTGCCCAAATGTTGTGGAGGTGAAAGGGGTAGTCGGGCCAATAAGCTAGATTTTTAGTGAACAGTAGGAATAGGATGTAGGCGTAAATGGCAATACCTGCAACAATAAGCGCCAAACGCAGATCAAATCGCAGTTTCACACTCCACCCTGGGTTTAAAAGGCCCTAGGAGTTTATAAACAACTCCCTCGGGAATGAAGGAGGTTTTCATGCGATTAGTGATTAGATTACCCATAATTTTTGATTCAGACAAGGTGGCATGATGAAGAGAGGGTTAAAAAAGACCTTGAATTAGACTTCGGCATGCGTACGCTACGATCTCCAAGCAAGTCTTGGGCCTTCCAAGTTACGCACGCTTCAGCCTGAGCTCTAAGGGATCAGGGAAATCAGGCTTTTGCGAATCTATCCTTCAACTTTTCCAAGACTTTAGGTAAAGTGGTGTATTCCATTGCCTCGGCGCCCAACCGAGCTGGTTCAAATTCACCCATCCGACGCAGGACAACCGCGTATTCGACAGCCTCTCGGCGAGCCAAGTCAAACGAGGGATCCTCGAATAGATCGCTTATCATTGGATTGCCGTCATCATCGCAGGCGATTTTGCCGTGGCTGGCTTGGAAGCCGAGCGCTACGATTCTTGGGGGGCCATCGAAAGCCACGCATTTAGCGTCTTTCAGCCCCACGGGCATCAACGGGCCCCAGTGGCTACCGCGCATCCAACCTTCAACAAAATAACTGTGCATGAAAGGTGCTACCGCCTCCCCGAGCGCGGGTAAGCCGTGCTGGCACCTCACGATCGAGACGGGATCATCCTTTCCTACGTATTTGCCCGCAATCAACGAGAGCCTTGTGGTGCTAGTCGCGGCACATATGAGGTCATCGCTGGCCCGCCACACGTGTGAAGTCACATAGCGCCCAGGTGTTCCAATCAATGCAATTAACTCGTACATCTCTTCAGGACACTTCAGGACAACCTTCTTGTTTTCGAGCGTGTCAAGGACTTCAAATTTGAACCCTCCGCCCATGTTTGGATCGATTACAAGTCCGGCAGTGTTGAAGGGGTCAGCGAATATACGAAATATTGGATAGTTAAAAGCACCAGGTTCCGTTTTATCAGCGGCAAAGACAATGATTGGATCCGAGCGCCGCTCCTCGATTTCCATCTCAGCTACACCTGGACCCATTCCTCGAACATTTCCGCTGAAAGCCCCCTTCAGAATATCCTGCCCCGCACCGTAGAGTTTAAGGTCGGTGGCCTTTTTGGCGGTCTCTTGGAAAATGTCCCAAGCTAGCTTGTGGATATCGGGATTGTTTTCCCCTTTTTGGTGAGCCATTAGAAGTTCAAGATCGTCTCCGGCATGGAACACGTAGTGGCTGTTGATGAGCCCTTTTTTCTGTGCTTCCTGCAGACGCTTTTCGCCGAGATTTAGTATTGGTGTGGGAACCGTGTGGTGCCCGGCTAAAGATCCTACATCACACTTGATTATCGATATGGTCGTTTTTTCAGCCATTCACCCATCTCTCCTACATACCGTTTCAGTATGCACATTTATAGTTAAATGTTACGTGTAGGAGATAAGGAACGCACCAACTAAACCTGCGGCTACCGAGGCCGCGAGGATGAGTAATAGAGTCGTCATCGGTCCCGCTCCCACCTCTGGCTTTAGGGGCTTCCCTCGGAGCCGGTACCACATGTACGTTGCCCGTCGGGTGCCGAGATGCGCAGCCCACAGGCAGAGCGGCAGGTTCACGGCCAAGATAAGCACGATGAACAGGACCATCCAGAATTCGTTAGCTGGGATATTGGGGAAGGACCAACCCCCCACCGTTCGCTCGAGTTGAGCGATGAGCACTCCGTCATAAACTCCCCTCGAGAAGAGGAAGACAGCAGCCCCCACACCGAAGAAGAGTTGGGCGAGCACGAAGGTCGCGAGGACTGTAAGCGTGAAGTAGGCAAGCGGCTGCCACCATTCACTCAGTTCGAGTGGCGAGGGCACACGTACGGCCTGACTGATGTCAACGAAGGATCCTCCATCACCACCCCAACGCCCGTAAGCGACGCCGAGAACCCAGCTTCCGATGACTAGCAACCAAAATGCGGCGTGCCAGTATTCCCCGCGCATCGCTTCACCGAGGTGCTGAGCTATCGGTACTTTCTCTCGTAGTCGCGTCGTGCCTTGGATATGGCGCGGTTGAGATAGTTGTGGCTTATCTTAGTCGGCTGGGCTGGTGTTAGTGGAGAAGGTGACGACTTCAAAGTCCCGGAGGAACGCTCTAAAACGCTCAATCGGCGTTCCAAATCCGACAATCGCTGAATTAATGAGTTTAACTTACTCTCGATAGATGAAACGCGCGTATCTTTCGCAATTTGTTCCATTCCCTCACCTCTCTTTTGATTTTTTGAGCTTTCCAGTATTTAAAGTTAGTTTTGCCTAAAAAAGGTCGAAAAAAGCCCCATCATTCCTTCTGGGTCATTTTTTGCTCCTCTACCTCGCCGCTTGGTCTTCTCTCTCTGAAGACCTGCGCCGAAAACTTGCTTATATGAACCCCCTCACGGAGCCAGTGATCTGGCATCAGCCCCGCTTTCATGCAGGCGTGCGAGAGGAACTCCTCGGCATCCCACCCCCACTCGACGGGTACTTGGGGCAGCAGCAGGCCGGCATAACCCGACCACTCGATGATTAAGCCGTCCCTGCCGATTACAATGTGTTTCGGATATTCGCGTGGGATTCTCACTTTGATGGGTTCGGGCTTCGAGAGCACGCTTACCTCCACCTCCAGCGCGGGGAGCTCTTCAGGGGTTACCGGCGGAAAGCGAGGGTCTCTGGTCGCGGAGCTTATGGCGGAGGCGATCACGGCATCGACGAGAGGGGTGGTGGGTAGGGGGTGGCCGATACATCCACGGAGCTCGCCCTCCTTGTTAAGGGTAACGAAAACGCCTCGATGTTTGCATAATTTCGCAGGCACCTTAGGCACCTGCGGTTTTCTGTCCTCGTGCAGGTAAGTTTCGATCGTTTTCCTAGCGAGCTTCACAAGCAACTTTCCTTCCTTGAGCGTGAGCACGGGATTTATCCCACCATCTGGTTATATCGTGAGGCCATTTCAAGTATAGTCTTCCAATGTGTGCCATGCCAATATATTTTACCACAATTCCCACATCGCCAGAACTCCCGTTGCGCTTTCAGTACGGTTGTTGGGACGATATCTTTGACATCGTCCTTGCTCGTAAGCTTGAGCGAACCGTTGCACATCGGGCATCGGGAGTTCTCGGGCTCGATCTTGATCCTCCGCCCACAGCGTTTCGAGACCTCGACTAGCTGCCCAACGACATCGTCGCTCTCGACGTAGGCGCTCCGGATGTCTAAATGCTTGGCGCGACGGTGCAGGGCCAAGTCGCACGTCAGCAGCACTCTTCGCTTGAGTTTGGCTAGCTTAAGCAAGACATCGTCCTGCTCGCTCGCGGGCACCTTGAGATCACCTATGTAAATGACATCGTGGCCAGCCAGCCTAAGCCATCGCGCAAGCTTGCCGAGCATACCATCCGCGACGAATCTCATTAAACCGTGCTATTCTTTGCTGCGCTCCAAAAAAAGTAGTTGTTGCTTGCTGTGGTTCTTTCAACCTTAAAAGGTCAAAAAGGACATTAAGGGTGGTAGTAAAATGCGCCAGCGTATCGAGGTGACCTGTCCCATCTGCGGTAAGCCTTTCAGCGTGGAGCTCGAGATAAGCACTTACGTTACAGCTGAGGCGGCGCCCCCAACGAAAAAGCGCGGGGTAGCGCTGGTGTTACGGAGCCAAGAGGCCAAGGTCGATTTCGTACTTCGCGCGATGCGGGCGCTGGCTAGCAAGGAGCCAAGCGGGATGATAGAGGTCGAGGAGATCGTCGACTTGGCCGGGAAAGTAGGGCTCACACGCGAGGAGGTCGATGGGGTTTTAGCTGGGGAGAAAGAGGCTGGCCATATCTACGAGCCGAAGCCGGGCGTGATCTGCTTTACCATCCCGCCCGAGCGAGCGAAAGGTTAGTCCTCTTCCTCGAAAATTTGTTTCTCTTCGAGGCCCTCATCGAGTACGCGTTTTAGCTGCGTTCGTTCGAGCTCAAGGTCCTTCTCTCTGCCTTTTCGTTCCTTCTCGCGGCGCTTGAAGCGGCGCAAGCAAAACACCCATTTTAAGTTTTGCACATCAGCTTAATAGCCATTTGGTGTTTGTGTGTTGCACTTGAGGATGAACGACGAGTGCGTGGGGGCGATGGGAATCACTTTTTAGAAATAGTGGTTTTGCTAGCGGATCCCTTCACCTTAAGCAATTTCCTCGCTAGTTCCTTAATCGCCTTAGCTGCAGGCGATTTTGAGTCGAGTTCAATCAAGGGTTTTCCCTGTTTGAGTGCCTGCCTCACTTTTTCGTCTTCGGGTATTTCCGCCAGCACGGGTACGTTCTTGATTTCATTACGCGTCAGCTCGAACTCCTCTCGGCGGACGCGGTTGAGTACAACCCCTATTGGTGCCAAGCCCAAGAATTCAGCAATGAGGCGGGTCTTCATGGCGTCCGATATCGAGGTCATTTCAGGTGTCGCGACCAATAGGACCTCCTGCCCGGCGCGCATGGCGGAAACGGTTTCCCGACTCAGGCCGCTCGGGACATCGACTAGTACGAAGTCGGTCTTTTTGGGTACTTGGCGCATTAGCTCGGGCAGGCGCTCCGGGCGGGCCTTCCTAATCTGCTCGAGTGCCACTGCGGCTGGAACGATCTTGACATGTTTCGGTCCCGGATGCATCACGTCGATGAACATAGCATCGCCCGCCAAGGCGTCGTTCAGGGTGTAGACGGACTTCTCGAGCTTGAAGAGGAGGGCGAGGTCGGGTGTAGTCAAACTACCGTCGATGATTATGGTCTCCTTACCCAAACTTGCGAGGGCGATGCCAAGGCTTGCGACAATCGTGGTTCGCCCTACTCCTCCCTTGCCAGAGGCGACGGCGATGCGGCGCATGTTGATCACAAAGACATGAGGTTGTCAATCTAAATACTATTGTGGTAAAATCCTTTTCCAGCTAATAAATAACTGCCTACTAAAGGAGGAGGGGAGAAGATGGTTGAACGATATGATGTAGTTGTGGCTGGAGGTGGTCCAGCCGGATTGGCTGCGGCAAAGGCGGTGGCAGCCGAAGGGGGCAAAGTGCTGTTGTTCGAGCTGCAGGCCCAGATAGGTGGACAGACGCAGTCCGCTACTTGGGTGCCCACCGATGTGATAACGCCCCCGCTTAAAGAATCGATCGTCGCGAATACGAATGAAGTGAGACTTCACTCGCCCCACAAGGAGCTTTCAGTGAGCGGTGATTTCGGTACAATCATCGACCGGCGTCTGTTTGACAAGCTCTTGGCTGCGGAGGCCATAGCGAGCGACGCAGAGCTCTGGGTGAGCTGCCCCGTCAAGGAACTCTTGGTGAGCGAGGACGCTGTGCGGGGGGCCTATGTCGAGGCCGGGGGTTGGGCCGAGCGGATCGAGAGCGAACTGGTAATAGACGCCACGGGGGCTAGGGGCGAGTGGTCGAGCTTGCTGCTCAGGAAGGTGCTGAAGCGGGATTGGAAGCGTGAGCTTCTCGCGCTGAGCAACGAGTACTTGATGGCAAATGTGACAAACGATCAAAGCGTGGACCTGTTCTTTACCTCATACTTCGCTCCACTTGGACACGCTTGGGTTTACCCTTTCGGCAAACGTTTCGCGATGGCGGGGGTCCAAGGTGTACGTATTCACCCAGATGCCGCCCTCGATGAGTTCATAGGGAGACGTGGCGTGCCCAGACTCAAGCGAGCGGTACCGGTGGCGGCATTCCGTGGTCAACTCCCCCTTGAGGGACCGTTGAGTCAGACATGCGCCAACGGGATAATCGCAGCAGGAGGTGCAGCTGGTCAAATCTATGCGCTATCAGGACAAGGGCTTCGTTATGCGCTTCGCTGCGGTGAGATCGCTGGCAAGGTAGCGATTGACGCGATCACCGAGGGCGATGTTTCGGCTGGGGCGTTGGCCGATTACGAACGGCAATGGCGAGCAGAGTTTGATGCCGAGCTAAGGGCCGGGCAGCTCCTGCACTCCTCGCTGAGCGTCTCGCAGGACCAGCGGATGGACGCGTTGTTGAGCGCGCTAGAGGGCAAGCCCAAGCTCCAACGGGCCTTCATCGACGTGTTCACCGGTTTCAGGCTTGAAGGCTCGCTCGAGGTGCTGCTGAAGGACGAGGAAATTTCCAGAATTTTTGGACGAGAAACGGTTAAGAAAACGCTTGCCCTGAAGTAGCATGACCTGAGGTTTTTTGGATGCGCTGCCCATCATGCAGTAGCTCTGCTGTGCTATATGACCAGCTCAGAGGGGAGCAGATATGCACACGCTGTGGCCTCGTGATCATGGAGCGCTCGCTCGAACTCGAGCCGGAGTGGCGCAGGAAGCCGGGGGAGGAACTGGAGCGCGCAGACGTGACGCAACACGATTTTGGGTTGGGAAGCAAGTTCGGTGTCTCGGGGGACCTACCCCCGAGCTGGCGTGCTAGCCTGAGGCGAATGCAGCTTTGGCAGAGGCGCTCGCGCGCGGGCACGTGGGGAAAGCGGAGCCTACGCGAGGCACTAATAGAGTTGGACAAGTTTTGCGAGGACTTGGCACTCCCCAAGGGCATCAAAGCCGAGATAAGCGCTCTCTATCGGCGGACTCGGGCGATGAGGCTGACTGCGGGAAGGGGGACCCATCAGGTTCTCGCGGCGCTCACGTTCATCACTTGCAGGCTGCGGGGTCTGCCGCGCACGGAGAGTGAGATCTCTCGCGCGCTGGCGACCTGCTCGGGCTTGGACGCGCGCGAAGCTTTGAATAACCTTCGTCGGCTTGCAAAATTTTTTGTCCGAAAGTTGAAGTTAGAGCTGCCCCGCGTCTCGATCGATAATTATATCAATCGATTTGCTACTCAACTTGGGCTGTCCAGGCGGGCGATTGAGCGCGCCCATGAGCTTCACGGCGTTTTACCTAAAAGGCCCGAACAGACGAAGCCTCCGCTCTTGCTCGCTGCGGCCATACTCTACCTCGCGTCGAAATCGACGGAGGAGAAGGTCACGATCAAAAAAATTACAAACATGATGGGCGTTGGAGCATCAAACTTATCGAGGACCGCTCGGAGTATTCGTGAACTTGTTGATCGTGGGGCGTGAAACTACAACAACTGGTGACGGGGGATAACGATTGTTCCCTCTTCAGCCTCCCCGACTTCCTCTGTTTTCTTTTGGAGGTAGAGTGCACCTGTAAGTGCGGCTATGGCGGCGTCGATCTCGTGTTCGCTCGCGCTCTCTTTCAACTTCACCCCCTTTCCCCTGAGTTTGGTCACCCATCGACGGCGGTCTGGGGTTTTGAAAAGGAGCACACCCGAGGTTCGGGGGTGGATTTCTATGACTTGGAGATTTTTTGTTCGAAGATCAGTTGCGAGATTTATCCCTCGTTCGGTGAGAGATAGCATACCAGCGAAAGTGGGCGGAAAGACGCGGAGGCCTCGTCTGATTAGCTCCCCGTCAGCCGTTCTTAGGTTACCGCGCCTTGGTAAGCTGAGTGGGGCATCGATGGCAATCAAAGCCGGACGTTCACGCGTGCATAACTCGACTATTTCTTTGTCGGAGTAAACCAACCGCGTGCTGATTTTTTGGTCGGAGAGTAGGGCAAAGCCGCTTGGATTCATCGGACGCCCGGCGAGATCAACGCCGATGACTTTCACGCAGATCATCTAACACTTATAAACTTTGACGCTTGATAACTTTGGCGGGGGCAGGAATGGCGAGCATTCGATGGTTCGGGCATTCGGGGTTTGAGATAATCGCGGACAAGAAAATTATTTTAGTTGACCCATTCCTCACCGGGAACCCGAAAGCTGCGGTGAAGGCTTCGGACATCACGCGGGCCGATATCGTTTGTGTCACCCATGATCACAGCCATCACCTTGGGGATGCCATCGATATCTGTAAGCGAACGGGCGCAACTTTTGTCGGTGTGTATGAGCTCGGTACCTACGCTCAAGCTCAAGGCGTTACCAATGTGGTGGCGATGAATATAGGAGCAACCCTGGAGGTGAAAGGTATCAAAATAACGATGGTTCAGGCTTTCCACTCGGCTGAGCGTGGCTCGCCCGTGGGCTTCGTGTTCAATGTAGGCAAGGCACGAATCTATCACGCGGGGGATACCGGTTTGTTCAGTGACATGCGAATGATTGGTCAAATTTACAGGCCAGATATCGTCTGCCTCCCGATTGGCGGCTATTACACGATGGGCGCTCGAGAAGCGGCGGAGGCAGTCAGACTCATCCTCCCAAAAATTGTGTTTCCGATGCACTACCTTACTTTTCCCGTGCTCGCTCAGTCCGCCGACGACTTCGTCAACGCGATTAAGGAGAAGGGGCTCGGGACGCAAGTGGTTGTGCTGAAGCCGGGCGAGAGCTACAACTTTTGAGTTCGCTTATTGAGCACCGAGGCCACAACTAGGGGGAAAATGACTGTTACGTCCCCTATCACCATTACCGCTTTAGCGTCCGGGGCGAGCTTCCCCCACGACTTCGCCTCCTCGAGCGTGGCGCCGCTCAGCCCTCCGTGCTCTGGGCGGTCCATTGTAATCTGGATTGCGTATTTGAAGGATTGGGGTGTGAGCAGCATGCTTTGGAAGACGAAGTTCTTTGCCACGCCTCCACCGAGCAACACCGCCCCTGGTTCCTTCGCGTTGCTCGCTAACTCGACCACCTCTCGCACATCTCGCAGGCAATCGATGTTCAGCTCATGTTCTTGCGAGTAGAGCCACGCTTGGAGCCCGAGAATCGAGTCCGCTACCGCCGGGCAGAAGACGGGTACCCCTTTCACCGCAGCAGCTTTCACGAAGGAATTTTCATCATCGAGGCGCGATCCTATTCTACGTAAAAGCTCGGCCGATGACATTCGTGCTCCCTCTTTCGTGACATCGGCAAACATCGGTTGAATTCGATCTTCAAAAAGCTCGAAAACCTGCTGCGGAACATAAACGTCGAAGATGCGGCTTATACCTCGCTCGCGCAGCTCGGCATCGTTCACCAAGGCCTCGCCTCGTGCGTGATAGCCACCATT
>JABUBO010000084.1_pt1 | contig 26440 bp, 35 predicted proteins | sample 7240361 | NCBI WGS metagenome assembly JABUBO01 (sample SAMN07256346, study PRJNA390944) | subsurface metagenome | isolation source: Methane hydrate marine sediment | place: Pacific Ocean: Eastern North Pacific, ODP site
TTGCGGGCGAGATGGAGAACACAATGTTTTTGGCGAAGGGGAGCCTTTTCCTAGGGCGCATGACCCAGCTTTCCGATGGTATATCTTTCTTATTGGAGAGAAACAAAGGGGTAAGTAAAATTAGCGATAGAGTTGAACCGGGATAACTATGAAAGCGAAGCTTTAAAGTCAAAGGAGCCTAGCGTTGTAGACAGTTTGAAAAACTAGGGAGGATATAGAGATGGAATTGAAAGGGAAAAGGGTTATCATTATTGGTGAACGGGATGGAGTGCAGGGTCCGGCCATTGAAGCCTGCGTGAGGAGTGCTGGTGCTGAACCAGTGCTGGTTCAAACTCAGTGCTTTGTCTGAACAGCCGCCGGTGCGTTTGACCTGGAAGGTCAAGAGGATATCAAAAGGTTTGTCGAACAATACGGTAAAGAGGACCTCATCGTAGTTTTAGGTGCCCCCGATGCCGATAGCGCTGAACTCTACGCCGAGACTATAGTTAGCGGAGACCCAAGTTGGGCGGGGCCGCTTGCTGGTGTGGCCTTGGGGCTACCTGTATATCACATCATGGAGCCGGAAATGAAGGCGCAGATTGAGCCTGCAGTCTATAAGGAACACCTGGCACTTATGGAAATAGCCTTAGATGTGGAGAGAATAGGCCAAGCCCTTGATAAAGTGCGCAAAGCAAGTAGTTAAACCTCTTAGGTAGCTGACACCAAGAACACCGTTTGTTGGTCGACCAGACATCTGCATGCTAGTATTTGCAATAGGCTCAGTACTAGGGGCTGGTATCTGTAGCAAGTACTATCTAATGTTCACGAAAAATACTAACTCAAAAAAGTGCATTAATTGGGAAAGAGAGCAACCTTGAGCCGATTTTGGTCACCAAGGACGTGGATCATCCTCGCTGGACTCACCTTCGGGGTTATAGCCGCTCTAATGACTAACTGGGGTAACCCGCCAAACATGGGCATCTGCGTTGCCTGTTTCATCCGTGACATTGCCGGTGCACTCGGTTTACACCGGGCTTCAGTAGTACAATATATTAGGCCAGAAATTATCGGTTTTTTGTTAGGCGCTTTCGTTACCTCCTTTGCCTTTCGCGAGTGGCGAGCTAGAGGTGGCTCATCACCTTTGATTCGTTTTCTCTTGGGTGCCTTTGTCATGATCGGTGCCCTGGTATTTTTGGGTTGTCCTATTCGAATGATGCTCCGTATTGCCGGTGGTGACCTCAATGGTATTACCGCTCTAGCCGGAATGGTGGTGGGGATATTAATTGGCGTTTTCTTCCTGAAAAGGGGTTTCAACCTGGGACGTGCAACCAAAATGCATCCCGCCGTCGGCTGGATTATGCCAATCCTTATGGTGGGACTACTTCTTCTAGCCATTTTCCAACCAGGTTTTATATTTGCCAGTGAGGAAGGCCCGGGCTCAATGTTCGTTCCTCTCGGTGTTTCACTCGGGGTTGGGCTTGGGGTTGGCTTCCTTGCTCAAAGGACCAGGATGTGCTTTGTTGGCGGCTGGCGCGACCTCTTCCTGGTTAAGGATTCTTATCTCTTCAGTGGTGTCGCTGCTTTCTTTATCGCTGCCTTAATCACCAACTATGCTGTCGGCAATTTTGCTGCCGATGGACTGTACCACTGGGGCTTTGTTGGCCAGCCAGTAGCCCATAATGACCACCTTTGGAATTTCCTTGGCATGAGTTTACTTGGGCTGGCAGCTACGCTAATCGGTGGCTGTCCGCTACGTAACCTCATACTTTCAGGAGAGGGTGATACTGATGCCGGGGTGACGGTCTTGGGGTTTTTTGCTGGAGCTGCCTTTGCCCACAACTTTCTCCTTGCCTCAGGTCCACAGGGCACCGGTGATTTTGGTCCGGTGGCGGTTATTATTGGGCTAGCTTTTTGTCTGGGGGTCGGCTTCCTCATGATGGAGAGAGCAAAGTAGCGGGAGGTATGTATGCCATTTCTTAGACGCAAGCAGAAGACATCATTTGAGGGTGGAGGGCTGGTGCTTTTCCTAGATGTACAGGACGCAATTAGGACAGAAAAGGTGCTTAAGGATGCCGGATATGCAGTTAGGCTGATTGCTCCTCCGCCGGCGCTGCGCAAGGGGTGTGACCTAGCGGTGGAAATAAACTTGGTAGAGCAGCCCGGCATCGAGCGCCTACTTAATCAGAAAGATGTTGCTTATGTTAGTATCGGGCCACTCAAGGTAGGTACTTCCGAGCTTCTACAAATTGTTAAAGTGACAGATTTTGGCCGCTGGGTGATGGTGACAGCGGGCAACATGAAACTAACTTTCGACAAGGACAGTGGCGTAATCGTAAACACGTCTGGCGGCGGTTGCCCTGATATACCTCACCTGCACGCTGAGCTACTTGGCAAGCAGCTTACTGAAGCACCACGGCCCAGAGATATTGGCTTCACCCTGTGTGCCTTGATGCTGGATCGAGCCCTTGAAGAAAGCCTTGCTCTCTGGAAAGGGGGTAAATAGCTATGCTGCTTATTGCCGGAACAGTCCCCGTTAAAGACTTACCTCTGACTATGGGAAAGGTCAGTACAGAGGAAGAATTTCTGATTGTCAATGACTATCGAATTCCGTGCACTCAAGGCACCGGGGCTATGATTGGTGCTGCTCTGGTTACCAATAACTACTTGAAGCTGGAGGCACCTCAGGTGCTCATCGCTGGGGATACCGGTCGGGGAACAGGAAGCCGAGAAATTTATGAATATCTCATTCAGAGGGTAGCTGAGCTTTCCCCAGCGGTGTTGGCGTTGCACTACTGCCTTCCCAACATGCTCCTCACTAAAAGGCTGTGTGAAGCTATTGAGAAGTGTGCTAAAAGGCCAGTGATGATTGCCGACGCTGCCTCAATGTACGCCGCCAAGGCGTCAGGGTTAGCCGCAGAATTTGACATCTTCACTCCGGATGCCACTGAAATGGCGTTTCTCGCCGACCCAGACGCTACCCACCCTGCCTATATCAACAGGCACCTTTTTGACACAGATGTAACCCAGACCCCAAGACTGGTTGCCGCAGCCTACCGGAATAAGAGCGCAGCTAATCTGCTTTTGGTTAAGGGGGCTATCGACTATATAGTGCGTGACGGCGATATTGTGGCTACTATTACAGAACCCAATGTCCCGGCACTTGAAGCCGTTGGAGGGACAGGGGATACCATTACCGGGTTAGTGTCTGCTTTTGCCTATGCTGGTCTTGAGCTACATAAGGCGGCGATAATTGCTGCCGGAGCAAACCGCATGGCGGGGAAATTTGCCCGGGTCACCCCAGCTACGAGGGTCAGGCAAATCATTGACCAGTTTCCTGCTGTGTTCAAGGAGCACCTTTGCCAATGGAGCGGACTATGAAAGGGGAGACTACAATGGTTGAAGTCGATGTCCGTGGTTTTTCCTGTCCCATCCCGGTAGTCAGAACCAACAAGGCTATTGAGGAGAATCCGAATGAACCAGTAACTGTACTGGTCGAGAGTTCAGTTTCAAAGGAGAACATATGTCGGCTGGCTCGGAGCAAGGGATACTCTATAAAAGTGGACGAGGTTGAGGACGGTTTCCGTCTCTTACTGAGCCCACCTGTGAAATAAGAGGTGGACAATGGTCACAGAAGTTGACGCTTGAGTGCTTCCTTTGCCCTGGTAAACTGCACAAAACCTCGCCGGGCAGCCTGCTTACAAGAATGTCGCTCCCCAAGCAACAGAATCAGCTAGAGTTTTGTCGCTCTTGCACGTATAGGCGAGTTGCTGTTTGTCTATGAAAGTGGCACAACGACTTCCCTATGGAAGAGCAGGCCAAGGCAACGGAGATACTCGAAGGAAGTTCAAAGCAAATGTATGTCGAAAGCGGTGAACGCCACCCTGACCCTTTATCCCGCCCCTTTGCCTAAGACTTTAACCTGGCCTGTTTCAGTGTTAATATCGCTAAGTCTAATGCCGGTGTCTAGCAACACCAGAATTATGGTTCGATTGCGGCTAGCTAAGAGTTTGCATTGTGCTGATAGGCATAGTCACAGACCGCCAGCAATTTCTTAATTTCGTCGGCACTATAAGGTGTAATAACCTTAGGCTTGGGCTTAACGACATTTATCCTTGCTATGGGGCTATCCGGAGGAAACGCTCTCGCACTGCCCAATTAAAGAAGCAGGACAGGACAGCAAAATAGTGGCGAACAGTCGAATGGGACGCTTTGCGCTCTGAGGTCTCGCTACCATGTATTTAGCCACCTTTGGCTTTTTTGTCGATTCAGGTGCGCTGACCCACCAGCTTTACGTTCACTGGTCGGGGGTGGCCGGATTCGAACCGGCGACCACCTGAACCCCATTTGGCAAGCATAAAAGCCAGCCTGCGCTTGCCTCCTTTCAATTGACATTATAAAGCAAGGAATCATCGTTGTCCAAGGTTTCTTGTATACACGAATAGAAGATATATTCTATATGAGCATAATGCAATGTGATATATTTAGAATGCGGTCTGTTTCAGACATCGATTCAGAATTTATATCAGAAAAATGGGCATATAAATGTGTTTTTTGATGTTAATTCTTACAAGGATTATTCGCCTAAATGCTGATGCATGCCCTTATCCCCGCCCATGCCTACGCAAGCGAGTGGGAAGGGGTTTTCAGCCGTAAAATTGTCAACCAATTTCTGATACACTCTGTGGAACTTTCTCACACAAACCGATGGATTGTGCGGCCTGTGGTTAACAAAGAGAACTGTTGTATTAGATAAAGCCATTGCGTTATTCTGCCCTCTCAAGCTGACTCGAAATTGATTTTTCTGCGGGCTTCGCCTAAACTAACGTCATATCAGGAGTTATCATTGAAGCGCTCCACTATGACATCTGAACTGTTTCAGAGGTGGCGGCGAGCCATAGCTGATGAGCTGGTAGCAGCTTATGCTCATTACCATATATGGGAACAACTATGGCCGTCGGAAGAGTCTGTAAAGGTCTTGAATCAGTACCGTGTATTCTTCCATTACACTACAGCCGCCCATGTACAGTTATTTCTGCTGCGGATCTCAAAGATAACGGAGGACCGAAGAGACTCTGTCAATTTTTGGCGTTTGCTCGATGAAATTGAGAAGGCTCCGAGTCTGGCCCCGGGACTTTCGAAGTCAAAAATCAAGGAGATTGCGACATGAGGATGTGTCCAATAGAGAGCATGCTACAAAACAAAAAGGGAGCAATAATGCTCCCTTGAACCTCTTTGGTAGCCGGGGTTGGATTCGAACCAACGACTATTGGATGCGATACAGGAGCTGGTTTTGGGCTGGTTAGAAGCTTTGACAGCCAATATCAGATTTGGGATAATATTTAGCTTAAGTGAGCTAAACAATAGATCACTTTGGCACGTGGAGATTAAACACCCACCCTTAAGGAGGAATGGTTATGCTCAAGTTCAGCGCTAATCTAACAATGATGTTCAACGAGGTTGATTTTCTGGACCGCTTTGAGCGAGCATCTAGAGCCGGTTTCAAAGGAGTCGAATTCATGTTTCCTTATGAGTGGGAGAGGGAGGAGTTAGTGGAGAAGCTGGATAAGCATGGTCTTGAAATGGTATTGCATAATCTGCCAGCTGGTAATTGGCAGGCCGGAGAGCGTGGCATCGCCTGCTTGCCGGAACGAGTGGGAGAATTCCAAGAAGGCGTGGCATTGGCTATAGAGTATGCTAAAGCTTTGAGATGTCCTCGTTTGAATTGTCTTGTTGGAATAACGCTCAAGGAGGTGCCAGCAGAAAAGGTCCGCCAGAAACTGGTGGATAACCTTCGTTTTGCCGCAACTGCTCTAGAAAAAGAAGGCATCTCCTTGCTGGTCGAGCCGCTGAATGACCGAGACATTCCCGGATTTTATCTTGTACATACACGGGACGCTCTCCAATTACTCCAGGAAGTTAATCATGCCAATCTTTGGCTTCAATATGATATCTATCACATGCAGGTCATGGAAGGCAATCTAACGAAAACCATTCTAGATAACCTTACTCGCATCGCGCATATTCAGCCCGCAGATAACCCGGGGCGGCATGAGCCAGGAACTGGCGAAATTAACTTCACCAACCTGCTTCGTTTCATTGATGAGGCGGGATATGATGGCTGGATTGGCTGTGAATACAAGCCTGCTGGTGTGACAGAAGACGACCTTGAATGGGTCAAGCCTTATCTTAAACAAGGAGGAAAATAATGGCAGAACTAGGATTTATTGGATTAGGGATAATGGGCAAACCGATGGCTAGCCATCTGATAGCTGCTGGGCACACTGTCCATGTCTGCGACCTGGTCTTGGAGCCGGTTAAGGAGCTGTGTTCGTTAGGTGCCACGGCATGTAGTTGCTGCAAAGATATAGCACAAGACTCCGATATAATCTTTATTATGGTCCCGGATACGCCTGATGTGGAAGTTGTTTTGTTTGGTAAGGATGGCGTGGCAGATGGTATCCGACCAGCTTCTATCGTGGTAGATATGAGTTCCATATCCCCGATTGCTACCAAGGAGTTTGCCAAAAAGCTTGGTAATTTGGGTGTAAAGATGCTCGATGCCCCTGTTTCTGGCGGCCAGGTAGGAGCGGAAAAGGGCACTCTTTCCATAATGGTAGGCGGTAATCGCGAGGTGTTCGAACAGGTTAAACCTTACTTTGAACTTATGGGCAAGAACATTGTTCAGGTCGGTGAGAATAATGGGGACGGTCAGACTTGCAAGGTGGCTAACCAAATTGTGGTGGCACTGACAATTGAGGCGGTTGGTGAAGCTCTCTTGTTTGCCTCTAAGGCAGGCGCTGATCCAAGAAAAGTAAGGGAAGCACTGCTTGGAGGCTTTGCCCAAAGCCGAATTTTGGAGTTACACGGGCAACGAATGATTGAGCGCAGCTTTGACCCTGGTTTTCGTATTAGATTACACCAAAAGGATCTGAACCTAGCCTTGCAAGCAGCGCGCAGTCTGGGGTTGAGCTTGCCTAACACATCCATAGCACAGGAACTATTTAATGCGGTTGCAGCACAGGGCGGTAGTGACCTAGACCATTCTGCCATAGTACTAGCGCTGGAAACGCTTGCCAATCACAAGGTCAGCGGATAGGCAGCTGGCAAGCCTTTGCCATTATGATAAACAAAAGCCCGTTAGCCAAAAAACTAGCGGGCTTTGTCTTCTGGTTATCATTTTATAGGTAGTGTTATAATTACATTCCATAAGCCCAATACTCGTAATCTTCGGTTTAACTCTTCCCTATCCTGAACATCTTAGTCCCACATACGGGACATACACCCTGGGTTGCCGGCTTGCCGTTCTTCATAGTTATGGCCTTGGTGTCTTTCATTTCCTTCTTGGCACGGCATTTCATACAATACGCTTGCATTAGGTCTACCTCCCTTTTTGTAGGTGGAATAAACTAGTTTCTATTGGAATGTCAATAGCCCCCACTAATTACACTTTATAGCGAAGTGTGCAGCAGTGAACCTGGGAACCCTTGCCTGGGGTGGGGCAGCGTTAGACTTCTCCCGTGAATACTGTGGAAGCTGTTAGGGCTCCAATCCTTCAAAAAAGCGTGTCCCTCCACACTAGCATAAAGTGCTCTGACTTCCTTGTTGATGGCTCTATTTCCCTTATCCTGTGGCCTCAGGGTGTCGCATATCTGATCCTCTTTTCTACCTTCAAGCATAGAGCTTTTCTATTCTTATCAATTTCATAGTAGTTCTTCCTCTCTTCCTTATCAAAGATTTCAGACTCTTACATCAAGCGACTTACCTCACTTTTGCATCATTCAGCTCAACTGTTACATCTCCAGGAATGAGGAAATACACTACGTCATGTTTATGGTGAGGTTCCGCCGGCACTATCTCTCGCAACTGCCTTGCTCCACTTGCTCTCAGTTCTTCCGCAGTCGCTTCAATATCGTCAGTTCTCAGGCAAATGTGCTCAAGAGCTCCTCGGAATCCGGGATCACTGGTCGGGAGTTCGGGTCCCTCGGCCATCAATTTGATTTGTGTTCCATGGAGGTCGATGTCGACAACATTTTTACCTCCCTTGATAGTTCGAGTACAAAACGTTTTAGCCCCGAACATCTTTTCGAAAAATTCAGCTGTTTTTTGCTGATCCCTACTAACTACATGAACATGATGAAACTCGTACCTTAGCATTGGTACACCCCCTTATTTATTCTTGACTATACCTTACACGTTAATAGCTTGCCCGGTGATGACGCCTTCCAAGGTTTCTTACATTTGGCACAGACACAGATGGACATCGGCTCCTTATTCTAACAACAAGAAAAGTTGTGCCTACAAGTCCTCATATTTTTATATTTGATTTATTCTTCAATACAAACCTATCCTGTAAAGAAGTTCTTTAAGAATCCCTGGAGGTAGCGCTACATAAAGCAACATCTTAAAAACATAGTAGATTATTGCAGGAGTCAGGATGAAAACAGGAACTGCAACCTTCCATTCTTTCCGGAATGATATACCGAAATACCACATTAACGCTACAAGAGTTAACATAATTGTTAATATATACCCCAGAAAGTTGAACAAGCGAATATAAATAACCAAAATGGCAATCACCCCAGCTGCCCGTAGAAGCCCCTTAACTTTGATATCGACTCCTCCTCCTTCTTCTCCTACAACACTTGAGATACTTATGAAGCTTTTTATTAACAGGCTGAGGCTCATAATAATCGCAAAGACTACTATGATGTAGGGAAAGAGACGGGGCGAGTAGCCCAGCGAGGGCCCGGGCTGTAGTAGACCTGGTGGTGATATAATTTGAGAGGGGATAAGAAGACCTATGGCTCCGAAAAGTCCAATCATCACCAGCACACCTATTTTCTCTGTCCAGTTACCTCTCTTTATTTTAAGCTTCATCTTACTAGTCCTCTGAAGCCTGTGATACTACTTTTCTTCTGTACCTCAACCAAAAGACTATGAGAAGTTCAGAGACCCGATTGAGAGGATATTGAAGGAAGTAAAAAAGTCGTTAACGTGGACAGAAATTAAAGAAAAAGTAGGCTTCCAGCAGAAAGTGCCTAACAACAAGTGGGTAAAATGGATGGAAGAAGATATAGGTTTGGTGCGGGAAAGAACCAAAGATGGAAAAACATTATGGAGGTTATCGTAGTGCCAGATATAGAACTTAAGAAAATACAGCCGAATAGGTTAAACCCTAGACTTGAGTTCACTAAAGCAGGGTTAGATGAACTTGCCGATAGCATCAGGCAAGTGGGACTTTTAGAACCTATCATGGTTCGCCCGAGAGCTGATGATACCTATGAGGTGGTAGTAGGAGAACGACGTTATAGGGCAGCTCATCAGGCTGGACTAAATACAGTCCCTGTCATTGTCCGAGATTACACTGACGATGAGGTGCTGGAGCTCAATTTCATTGAGAATGTTCAGCGTGAGGATTTAAGTGCAGTTGAAAAAGGGAGGCTTTGTCGCCAACTTTTAGAGCAATTTCCAAACAAATATCCGAGTGTCTACTCTCTAGGAAAAGCCCTTGGGATATCAGAATCTCATATCTTTGAATGGATTAAATTGCTTGATATGCCTGAGGAAGTACAACGGTTAATAAAGCCCCAAAGGGAGCCATTCGCCCTTAAAGGAGAACCTAAGATAGACTACCAAACAGCTGTAACTATTGCACGGCAGGTCAAAGAGCCTGAGAAGCAAGTTGAGTTGGCGCAGAGGCTGGCAGAAAGACATGTGCCCCAACGTGTTGCTAGAGATATTATCAAAGAGATATCAAGGGAACCCGAAAAGCCTGTAGGCCAAGTTTTTAGAGAGGTAGTAGAGGAGGCGCCAGTCCTTCTGCCTTTCTCTCGAAAACATGCTGACGCTATCTTAGATGGACACAAAACCCAGACATCTAGAAAAGGCATTGACCCAAAGATAAGACCTGGAAGAATTGTGCGGGCTGCTATTACTCATTTCGCTGACTTAGAGATTGTAGATGTGCATCGCAAAAGGCTAGGTGATTTCGATGAAGAAGATGCACAGAGAGAAGGTGGCTATACACTCGAGGAGTTCAAGGAAGTATGGAAAGGATTACATGGTGTGTGGAATCCTAATGAATCAGTTAGCGTTGTTAGATTCCGGTTAGCTAAAGTGGTTGGAGAATCTAGCAACTCAGGATAGGGCAAATGTCGGGCTACCAGCAGAAAAGGATGCTTGTAACCGTTAAAACTTACCCTACACCAGTTAGTAAAGGTGCAGAAGTATCTTGTACGGCTGGCGTCACAGATGATGGAAAATGGATTAGACTATTTCCTATACCCTTTCGGTTTATGGGAGGCAGCCAACAATTTAACAAGTATCAGTGGATTGAAGTAGCTGCAAAGAAGTCCACCGACCCACGGAAAGAGAGCTTTGAAGTAGATATAGATACGCTCAAGATAGTGAGCAATCCACTACCAACTAAGGATGCCTGGAAGGCTCGCAAAGAAAAAGTCCTACTGCTACAAGCTCCCTCACTTTGCTACTTACAAAGAACACGAAGACAAACTGGGGACACCCTAGGGCTATTTAAGCCAAAAACGATCCACAAATTCATTATTGAGCCTGATACTCCCGATTGGACCCCTGCCGAACGCGAGAAGTTATTACAATATTCACTTTATGATAAGCATCCATTAAAACCGCTAGAAAAAATCCCTTATAGGTTTTCCTATAGATTCACATGCAGTGACCCTCATTGCGAAGGACACAAGCTAATATGTGTTGATTGGGAATTGGGCCAGGCTTACAGAGAATGGAAGCGGAAGTATGAGACTGATTGGGAGTGGGCAATAATAAACCGTTTTGAGACTGACATGATACTAAGATGCGATACACGTTTCTTTGTTGGCACTGTCCATGGTCACCCGGGTGCATGGATTATCATTGGCTTATTCTATCCTCCTATAGCTAAAAAGACATAGCAAAGGTAGCAAATGAAAAAGTGCATTTTCTGCAAATCAGAAACAGGCCCATTCACTACTCGTGAGCATATTTTGCCGGAGTCGTTGGGAGGGGGTGATTGGGCAATCTTGCCTTACGGTCTTTTCTGCGACCAATGCCAGAATAGCTTTGGCTCCTCAATTGAGCAACAAGCGCTCGATGACTATCCGTTTTCTCTCTTCAGGGTCTTTTTGGGCATACCAACAAAAAAGCGGAAACCACCGTGGCTTAAGTCTTGGGAAGGGATAGTCAAAGCATCCCTACAACCCGGTGCAATTGGTTACGAGCCTACGAAACCATTTATGAAAGCAACGGAAGCGGGAGAGAAGACACAGATCCGTATCCTCGCTCACCCAAGGAATCCGCACATGGTTTGCCGTTTCCTCCTGAAAATGGGAATTGAGGTTCTTGCGGTTGATGACCCACAAGCCGTATTCAACGAAAAATTCGATAGAGCACGTAATTTTGCGCTGCTAGGTGAAAAGCACGACGACTGGTGGTATCTCCAATATGAGAATATTTCGGCGGCCTCTTATTATATAAACCGTGGTGTAGCCATTCAAGAGTGGGTGGAAAACGTAAAGCTGGAAGTGCTAATCATTGAAGATGGTGCTGAAATGTTCCATTTGAAACTCCTTTACACGGACTTATTTACTCCACTTGAGCCGCGCATAAAGCCACCACCGATGGATAGTCTATACGAATCTGAATACCGTCTCTTTTTGATTGGAGAGTGAATACGAATGCTATTAGCTGCAATGAACTTATGTTGCGGGCCTTGGATAGGAAAAAAGCAGCTGCTGTAGCGCAGGGATAAACTGCTTCTTGTCAAAGAAAAGTTCGGGAACTGTCAAGTAAGGCCCACGTTACTGGACTCGAACTAAATCAGACGAACAGAAACTCTGCTCTGAAAGTTCTATGTATTGAACAACTTGGGCTACCAATGAATTAAATAGAGGCACAGATGATTGGTCTGTGCCTTTTTTGTTTATAATATTGACTTAAATCAATGCAGGTGTATACTCTAGGCAGAACAGTAGCAAAGGCTAGCTTATGATTAATACTTATGTAACTGTCTATACAGATGGGGCATGTTCTTGTAACTCAGGACCAGGTGCAATAGGCATTGTTATACTAGATGAAAATAACCAAGAACTTAAAACCTATCACGAGTGCATTGGTGAGACTACCAGCAACAGAGCTGAATATCAGGCACTGATTAAAGCGCTTGATTTAGCTGCTGGTATATGTAGAAGGAAAGTCATATGCTTTTCTGATAGTCAATTAATGATTAAACAGCTAAACAAGAGTTGGAGACTAAAGAACAGGGAACTTCTTAAATTAAACCTTGAGGTCAGTAATAGGGTAAAACTCTTCGATGAAGTCGTGTTTCAATATACCAGTCGTAGCAACCCTTATATAAATAGGGCAGATCGGCTCACAAAAGAGGCATTAGCAGGTAAATAAGCGATCCTAGTCACGGATTTCGACGACTTTCCCATCCCAAACAACCCATTGCACATCCTTGTTAATGAGATTCTTTAATCTCTCCTCGCTTATTGGGATACTTAGCTCCCACACTTCTTCTCCCACTATCCACCCTGGCCTGTCAGTAATCTCTCGATACAGAACTCTTAAAAAAGCTTTAGATTTCGTATTGTCTGACCAATACTCCACGCATTTCCCACCCATGATTTGGACATGGCTTGCTGGAGCATATTTAGTAACTACTCGGGAGCATACATCTGCAAACTTCTCGAGATAAATACTTCCGGGCTTATTTTGACGTTCTACTTCAACCGCTGTAACCATTAGTTCACTAACATCATCCCATGCAGGCGTCCACTGGAGATCACCCTGCTGTTGTCCTTTGGTATCAGCAAACTCAATAAACAACCGCGCATGGCCATCTTTAAATGACCCGATTTCTATCCTCGCTTTATAGATATTCATTCTAGAAAGCCCCCTTATTTTTTATGCCAAATTGTGCTATTACTTGGAAAATCCAACCCCCGCTACCAATTCAAGAATATTAAGGGGAAGGTGTTAGACTTCCCCTTGTTTATTTAAGGAAGTATACTAACATAAAGAGCTTCAGTAGACTATTTTTTAAACTGATTATTGTGCTCTCAGAAGCTCTGGTTCTATAATACAACTAAACAGTAAAAAGTGTAATTTGGCAGTACAGGAGTAAAGCGATGACGGGGTCACCTAAGGTAACTAAAGCTTCAGAATTGGTTACGGTATTGGAATCAATAGGAATGTTGAAAAACGGTTTACCATTTCGGCTGAGAGGTTGGGTGAACTCGACTGGTCTATATGTACGATTTCGTACTATTGGTGAATGGTCACGACTACAAGCCGGAGGAAAATTTAGAAGCTACTTTGATGCTATGGGACGTATGCCTTTTTATGATGCTGATGACGATTGGAAGATAAGGCGATTCGACCAAGAAACGTGGCAGCGACGATTTGCACATTTAGTGTATCCTACACTTGAGATTGTATTGTTCGTCAGTGGTAGTCCTTTCAAGCCAACAGGTAGCCAATTTGATGAAAATTCCGCTATTGCTTTGCAGCAGTGGTGAAGCATTTTGAGGCGACAGGAGAGTGGCTTGGTCTAATACATAAAAAGTGTGTGAGTTGCTCGCATGAGGTCACAATATGGGAATTGCAAAATGAATCGTGCCCACACTGCGGAGGCAAAATGGGAGGATTAGAGGAGGGATAATATACTGGATACCCACTCGTAATTTACGGCATTACTAGGAAACACAATGTCGCAAGAGGAACTTGAACTATTATATTTGGAATTGCAGGCACATATTAGTGCTATGAATCAAGAGCAAGAAGCAATCTACAAGGAAGCTTGCCAGTAGAGGCTAAAGCAATCGGGGGTAGCGATGCGATTGAGTCCGAAATCGATAGAAGTTTTAGAGGTGATGGCGGAGGAATATGAAAACAATCCTACTACCCGTCTCAACGGTATTCCTCAACGTATAGTTGGCGCAAAAGCCGGGTGCTATTTGAATAATCCAATGTATGAGGTTTATGAGTTAGTGCAGGCAGGCCGTGTGCGCAAAATAGGAAGAGATAGGATTATCCTTACCCGGAAAGGATACAGATACATAAGACTACCAAATCGCAGAGTATTTTCTTTGCTCAAAAAGCACCCCGTGGCTGCTGTGAGCATCATCGTCGGGATAATAGGAATAATCGTCACGGTCATTGCGTTACTCAAGTGATAGGGTCATGTTACTATCAAACAATGACCGCAACTTGGTAAGGTAATATATGAATTACAGACTAAGCCCGTCAGACCTCACATTTTTATACGGTGGATGCAAGCGTTGTTTCTACCTAAAAGTAGTTAACAATATAGCTCAGCCTTCAATGCCTCTACCCTCTATATTCAGCAAAATCGCCAGTCTATTGAAGAACTATTATGATGGAAAGCTCATCACCTGCTAACCGGCGTTGTATAGACCTAAATTGACAATACTAAGTTACCTTGCTACAATAGGAAAGGAGACATAAAAAGTTATGCAGAACCGCCCACTTTATCCCATAGGTATAGTTTCAGAATTACTGAACGTGCATCCGGAAACAGTTCGTGTATGGGAGAGATATGGCGTAGTTCGGCCGCAGCGGAGGAACGGGAAGCGATTCTATTCCGACAACGACTTGAAACGATTGCGGTTCATTCAAAGGTTGATAGAGGAAAGGCTGAACTTACCAGCGATCTCTTACTTTCTTCGGCTTTACCCCTGTTGGCACCAGGAGGATTGTCCTGTTTGCATGCACCGCTCCGAACGTATTGGCTGCGCAAAACCCTGCTGGAAAGAGGAGGGAACATACTGTCAAGTATCTGCTAACGAAGACCTGTGCGCCAATTGTGAATTTCGCAGACAACAAGAGCAGTATGAACCAACAGCAATACACGAGGAGGCATGAATCCTCCGATTTAGTCTACCAATACGAATGTTTCCATTTTTCACCTACTGACGATTTCCCCCTTGATAGTCTTTATATCATACATGTCGCTGAGACATGCCTCGGCGTGTCGTTCTACGCCTAATTAGCCTCCGTATGTAGCTGGGCAATCTTTCTACTTCAACCGAGAACGGAAGTCTAGCACTCGATTTCCCCCTCACTCCTTCTGTGATATGACGCTGCTGATTTGGTTACGTCTCAAGCATATAATTGAGGTCACATCAATCTATGCCTTAACTTGACATCAATAAATATATTGAACTATAATCAAAGAAAGATACTAGATAGTTAGAACCTGAGCGGAAGGAGGTGAAAGAAGGATGGCTATTACGAATCAATTCTTAGCTTCCACACTAGATCTGGATGAGGAGGGGTTCTTACGGCAACCAGAAATGTGGAACAGGGACGTGGCTCAGCTTCTCGCCCAAGAGGAGGTGCCAAATGGTCTCACCGAAGACCACTGGAAGATAGTAGGCTACCTCAGGCAGTATTACCTTGAGTTCGGCACTGTACCACCGGTCAGAATGTTACGCCGAGACACGGGGTTCAACCTTGAGTGTATCTACAAGCTATTCCCTTCGGGACTGACTAGAGGTGCCTGCAGGATTGCCGGAATACCTAGAAACACAATCAGACCCAATTTTCTTTACCCTTGACCGCTCTCTGCGTGCTTTTGTGAAGCCGAGCCCCAAAACGCTATTGGGACGGGTGCTAAATGTTAAATGTCTTGTTACACGTTTTGGTTTATATCTCCTTTTTGTTTTTTGTATGCGCATTTACCATGAAGGCAATTAAGTACGCCAGAATGCCCATTCACCTAAGGTGGGAACTGTATCCAGTTGCCCACGAAGTGGGGCATGCTTCTGGAGGTTCTTACCTAGAGGAGTTGGATTGGTGGACTAAACCCCGGAAGCAAAGCCTTTTGGGAGAACTCAGGTATATGGCGCGAGAAGGGCTTCTTTTTGAGAAGTGCTACCGCAAGAATAGAGGCTTGTGGTACTTCACCTATCCCTTCCACATGGGGCTTTTCTTACTTATCGGTTGGCTCTTCCTACTTTTCATTGGTGCCTTAATGATAGCTAGTGGTGTATCTATCACTGATTCAGCAAGTACCTGGGCAATTATAATCCATTATCTCACCGTGGGGGCGGGGATTGCTGGTTTGGTGCTGGGTGCCCTTGGCTGCATTGGTTTAATCATAAAAAGGTCGAGCGATGAAAATTTTAGGCTTTATACGTCTCCTATAGACTATTTTAACCTATCGTTAATCTTGGCTATTCTTCTGAGCGGATTATCTTCATGGTATTTCTTTGACCCGTCATTCGCTACCGCCAGGGAGTTTATCAAAAGTCTTATCACCCTCAGTCCTGTAGCTAACCTAAGCCCGGCGATGGTCATCGGCGTTACCCTTTTTTGTGTGTTTTTAATTTACATGCCATTCACCCATATGATGCATGGTCTTGCCAAATACTTCACCTACCACAAGGTAGCCTGGCAAGACGAACCAAATCTCCCTGGTAGCCATATTGAAAAAGAGGTAGAAGAACTCCTCCGCCAACCGGTTAGCTGGTCGGCTCCCCATATCCAGCCCGGTAGGAGATGGAATGAGATTGTATTAGACAGAAGAGAGGCAAAATGATGAAAAGAACAAAAATTAAAGATATTAGCCAGAATCCACCCGAGCAACTTCTAACCATTACCGTCGAGGACTTGATGCTGCTTCCCTACCCCTGTAATGAACTGGATAACAAGCCGCCAGTTAAGCCACTTACCGTGGAGCAAAAGAACAGGTATGAATGCTCACTCGATGGAGTCTCGGCTGTTGGTATACCCAAGCCAAAAGGTAAGGAAGAGGAAGACAAGTTAGTAGAAGCATTTCTCAACGGTCTCAGGAAGCTGCTTTCGAAAGAGAATAATTGGACTTTCTTGCAGCCTTTAATACTTTCACTGGACTACTGTGCCAAATGTCAGACTTGTAGCGAGGCCTGCCCAATATACCTTGCCAGCGGCCGAAGAGAAATATATCGCCCGACCTATCGGTCGGAGGTACTACGTAGGATCATCAAAAGATACTTAAACAAGGGAGGCAAAGCCTTCGCCAAGTTCACCGGAAACGATGTTGAACTTAACTGGACAACAATTGCCAGATTAGCCGAATCAGCCTACCGATGCACCCTTTGTCGGAGATGTGCTCAGGTATGTCCCATAAGCATAGACAATGGGTTAATAACTCACGAACTCAGGAAGCTATTCAGTCAAGAATTGGGTATTGCACCTAAGGAACTTCATGAGTTGGGCACCGCTCAGCAGTTAAAGGTCGGCTCCAGCACAGGTATGAGCCCAAAGGCGTTCGAGGATATTAAGCAGTTTATGGAGGAAGAAATCGAGGAGAAGACGGGCAGAAAGATAAAGATACCCGTTGATAAAGAGGGGGCAGACATCCTACTTATACACAATGCCGGGGAATTCCTATCATGGCCAGAAAATCCAGAGGCCTTTGCCATTATCTTTGATGCCGCCGGGATAAGCTGGACACTGTCCAGTGAACTTGTTGGTTATGATGCGGTCAACTACGGGGTGTGGTACGACGATATCCAACTTGCCAGGATAGCCCTCAAACATGCCCAAATTGCCAAAGAGCTAAAGGTAAAGAAGATAGTCGTTGGCGAGTGTGGACATGCCCACAAGGCAATTATGGTGACCGCGGATAGGCTATTAGCCGGAGAACTCAATGTCCACCGGGAGAGCTGTTTTCCCTTGCTGGAAAATATCGTGTTCAGTGGCAGGCTCAAGCTTGACCCAAGAAGGAATAACTTCCCGGTTACTCTGCATGACCCGTGCAACACAGTCAGGCTGGTAGGAATTGTTGAGCCCCAGAGAAGAATCCTCAGGAAAATCTGCCCCCAGTTCCGGGAAATGGAGCCACACGGCGTGAATAACTACTGTTGTGGCGGTGGAAGCGGATTTGCCGTTATGTCCTCCATGAACTTTATGGATTGGAGGTCAAGTGTTGCCGGCAGGATGAAAATTAAACAGATCCTGGAGACTTTTCAGGATGTGATTGACCCTGAAACCAAGAAATATGTATGCGCTCCTTGTTCTAATTGTAAGGGGCAGCTTAGAGATCTATTCAGCTACTACAAGCTAGAGGAAAGATGTAACATCGTCTATACCGGTCTGGCTGAGCTGATAGTAAACGCCATGGTAGAAATAAGAGAGCCAATTCTGTTGCGAGAGGAGATGGTACTAGTATAGCTGCGCCGAGGCATAAGAGCGGGTAAAAATGAAATACTATACATATTATCCCGGATGTTCGTCCGACGCTACTGCAAGAGGTCTTGGAATTTCAGCTCAGGCTATAGCTAAACCTCTGGACATGGAGCTAATTAAGCTGGAAGACTGGAACTGCTGTGGGTCAACACCCTACAGCTCAGCTAATGAACCCGAGGCAGCTTGCATCGCCGCTCGCAACTTAGCTTTAGCCGAGAAGACCGGGCTTGATTAGGTAACACCCTGCAGCGACTGTTACACCATATTTAGAAAAACGAATTCTCAGCTTGAGGAATACCCTGCTCTCAAGGATAAGGTTAATGATTGTTTGGCGACTGCTGTAAATACTAACGCAGATGGAAAATGAGCTGAAGAATTGTGGAAGGCCACGAAATCTTATAAGGTTGCAATCGAGGAAGGGGCAAATATAGTAAGGATAGGAAGTAAGATTTTCGGCGAAAGGGATTATGGAAAAAGCCAAGCTAGCAACTAACCACTAAAAATTGTTTCCTCCAATGGGTGAAGTTAGGTCCTCTAAGGCAGGATAGTCTTCATGTTTGTCCTCTAGATTATTATCGTGGTAAGCGCGACCCCCTTGACAACAGACGACTAATATGTTAATGTAATTATGAACAAAAGTCCATAATCCGCCTTTTTTGGACTTAAGTTCGAAATAGTTGAGGCTGGATATAAAAACATTATGGGTAGGATACCGAAGTGGCGGCGTGTTGCCTTCATACCGGAAGTAACCTACTTCAAGCCAGCGGGGATACCTCTTCGTACCCTTGAGGAGGTATGCCTTTCCGTAGAAGAGGCTGAGGCCATACGCCTCAATGACCTAGAGGGGCTGGAGCAGGAAGAATGCGCCCGAAGGATGAACATCTCACGACCTACCTTCCACCGGGTGCTGGGGGCTGGTCGAAGGAAGCTGGCTGACGCTTTGCTCAATGGGAAGGCGATAAGAATTGAAGGTGGCAACTTCGAGATGGCAATGCGTCGCTTCCGCTGCCTTAATGATCATGAATGGGATGTACCCTTTGAGACGATGATAACTACACCTCCCCAGTTCTGCCCTACCTGTAACACGCCAAACATTCTACCCCTCCAACCCCCAGGATTTGGCTGGGGGCGAAGGGGTTGGGGAAGGCACCGCGGCGGAAGGTATTAATTAGATATCGGCTAATATGCTTGTATGGAAGGAGTCGTGGGTGACATTGAAGGCGGTAACAAACAGAGTGAGTATCTTGGGTAAGAAGCCGGGAAGGCATAGCACGGCTCAGCGTCAGCTTCTTTTGGAGATCATACGCGGGGCTGAGGGTCATCTGGACGCTGACGAGCTCTACCAGCAGGCTCGCCAGAGACGCCCTGCGCTTAGCCTGTCCACTGTCTACCGCAGCCTGCGGCTGTTTAAGGAGTTGGGGTTGGTAGAAGAGCACCAGTTTGATGATGCCCGCCGGCGCTACGAGGTCAAGCCCAGAATCAGGCACTATCACCTGGTGTGCTTGGGCTGTGGGCGGGTCCTGGAGTTTCAGTGTCCATCGGCAGAAAGAGTTAAGTCCAAACTCAGTAGAGAGGAAGGCTTTAGGGTTACTGACGCCGAGGTGTGCCTAATAGGCTACTGCTCCAAGTGTCAGGAGCAGCTATTAGCCAGTGGAGCTGATACTAAAATAAAACAACGAATAGCAGAAAGGGGGTGATAAAATGAGAGGAAGAGGTTGGTTCGGACGGGGAGGTGGTTGGGGTAGAGGCATGGGTTGGGGTAACCCCTATCCCTTCTGTCGCAACTTTCCCTGGCTGCCAAGGTGGTGGTGGGCATCACCCTACGCCGGTCAATATGGAGCAACTATCCCGTATATGGGATATGGTTACCCATACTATGGTGCCTATCATGCAACCTATACACCTTACCGATGGTAGTACTCATTGAACTGCGGAAGATTCAATATTTACATTAGGAGGTGAAAAATGCCTAACGGATTTGGCCGAGGAATCGGTTTTAGAGGAGGAATGGGATTTGGATTTCGAGGGAGTTCTCCCCCTTGGCCTTATGTTGGTCTGGGAAGAGGAGGACTACCAAGGTGTGGTTATTTCTTTAGTGGAGTAGCGGGGGCACCCATGGCTTGGCCATATCAGCCGGCTCCTTATCCTGCTGGTCCGGGATTTGGTGTCGGGCAAGCCCCGTATCCGTTCTACTCTGGAGCACCCATGCCGGGAGCACCACCCACTTCTGGAGCTTTTGCCCCGCAAATGACCCCTGAACAGGAGCTTGATTCTCTGAGGAATCAGGCGGATATGGTAAAGAGCCAGCTTGAGCAGATTGAGTCCAGAATACGTGAGCTGGAGACAAAGTAGAAATAGACCCGCTTAATAAAAGAGGAGGTAAACCATGAGAATTGTCATCTCAGCCACCGGTCCGAGTCTGGATGCTGAGGTTGACCCTCGTTTTGGTCGCTGTCAGTATTTCATCATTGTTGACCCGGACACAATGGAGTTTGAGACCTTAGAAAACACCAGTGCTATGGCTGCTGGCGGAGCCGGAATCTCTGCCGGTCAGATGATTGCCAGTAAAGGGGTGCAAGCGGTGCTCACCGGTAACTGTGGCCCCAATGCCTATCAGGTATTATCGGCAGCCGGGATTCAGGTAATCACCGGGGTTAGTGGGAAAATACGGGATGCTATCCAAGCTTACAAATCAGGCCAGTTTCAAGCTATCTCTCAGCCTACTGTAGGTGCCCACTTTGGTATGGGAATGGGTATGGGGCGAGGTATGGGAATGGGTAGAGGAATGGGCATGAGGTGTGGCATGGGAGCGGGAATGATGCCTGGGGTTACCCCACCACCTCAGCCGGCAAGCCCAGAGCAAGAGATAGAAGTGCTCAAAGCTCAATCGCAGATGCTGGCGCAACAACTGTCTGAAATCCAACGCCGTATTGAGAAGCTGGAGAAGAAAGGGCGCTAAGAGCCATGCCAATATATGAATACCTGAATACCAGTGCACCCAGTGCGGCACAAAGATGGTAAGGGGATAAGGTGATAATATCGGTTGCCAGCGGGAAGGGTGGCACCGGGAAAACTTTGGTGGCTACCAGCTTGGCTCTATCACTACAAAATGAGAAACCGGTGCAGCTCCTTGATTGTGATGTAGAAGAGCCTGATGCCCATATTCTCCTGAAGCCGCTGTTAAGCCACCAGCAGACGGTGTCTATCCCTATTCCCCAGGTGAATGAGGCAAAGTGCACCTATTGTGGCAAGTGTGCTGAGGTCTGTGCCTATAATGCTATCGCTGTGACAGAGAAAAAGGTGCTCATCTTTTCTGAGCTTTGCCATGGCTGTGGAGCCTGTAGCTATCTCTGTCCTGAAGATGCCATCTCTGAGATAGGTAAGGAGGTGGGAATTCTAGAGATAGGCCAGTCAAAGGGGATTGAGTTTATCCACGGCAAGCTTACTATTGGCGAGGCTATGGCTGTTCCTGTAATCAGGGAGGTAAAGAGGCACATTAACCGGGAAAGGCTTGCCATTATTGATGTTTCCCCGGGAACCTCCTGCCCGGTAGTTGAAGCAGTAAACGGTAGCGATTTCTGCTTGCTGGTAACTGAACCTACCCCCTTCGGTCTCAATGACCTGGCTCTGGCAGTAGATATGCTGAACAAGCTGGGTATCCCCTGTGGTGTGGTTATTAACCGGGACGGTATCGGAGATAGTAAGGTTGAGGAATATTGCCATCAGGAAGGCGTCCCCATTCTACTGCGGATTCCACTTGATATTGGGATTGCCCAACTATACTCCAGAGGGATTACCCTGGTGGAGGGGATGCCACAGTGGCATGAAGCATTCCTCAGGCTTGCCGATAAAGTTAGAGAAGTAGTAAATGAAAGAAGTCGTGGTCTTAAGCGGTAAAGGCGGAACCGGGAAGACGAGTATAGTAGCCTCCCTGGCTGCTCTGGCTGAAAGCAAGGTTATGGTGGACTGCGATGTAGATGCTGCTGACCTCTACTTGCTCCTCCAGCCGGTTACTCAGGAGAGGCAGGAGTTCTGGAGTGGGCAGGTCGCCTTTATTGATGGGGAAAGGTGCACCCAGTGCGGGCTCTGCCAGGAGGTATGCCGTTTTGAAGCCATTAAAAATTTCAAGGTTGACCCTGTTTCCTGTGAGGGCTGCCGCTTTTGTTACCATGTATGCCCTGAACAGGCTATCACTATGAAGGAGAATCTCTCGGGGCACTGGTTTATCTCTGAAACCCGTTACGGACCCCTGGTTCATGCCAGGTTAGGAGTTGCCCAACAGAATTCGGGGAAGCTGGTGGCGGTGGTCAGGCAAAAGGCTAAGCTAATTGCTGAAAAAGAAGGGGTTGATTATATTATTAGTGACGGACCGCCAGGCATTGGCTGCCCGGTTATCTCTTCCCTGTCGGGGGCAAACCTGGCGGTTATTGTTACCGAGCCAACCCTCTCAGGAATGTATGACCTGGATAGAATTATTGGTGTTTGTCATCACTTCGCTGTTCCGGTTATGGTCTGCATCAATAAGTATGACCTCAATGAGGCTAATACCCGTCAGATAGAAAGCTATTGCCTTAGCCAAGGAATAAGGGTAGCTTCCAAGATTCCCTTTGATAACGTGGTAACCGAAGCACTGGTTCAAGGATTACCTGTAGTAGAATACTCCGATAATAGTGTCTCACAACAAATAACGGCGTTGTGGCAAGATATTTCCAGAGTTCTGTGCACATAAGATGAGGAGAGTAATTAAGATTAGGGGGTTTATAAATGAGGTATGCAGTACCTGTGAGCGGTGGCAAGGTAGCCACACACTTCGGTCATTGTGAACAATTCGCCTTGTTTGATGTTGATGAGGCGAGAAATGCGATTGTGGGGAAGGAAATTGTAGATTCGCCAGGACATCAACCCGGTCTCCTCCCGCTATGGCTGGCAGAGGAAGGAGTCTCGGCTGTTATTGCCAGTGGCATGGGTTCCCGAGCTCAGGGTCTTTTTAAACAGAACCGTATCGAGGTTATTATCAATGTACTGGGAAGTGACCCGGAAAAGGTTGTTCTGGACTACATAAGAGGCACACTAGAAGTAGGCGATGATGTATGCGACCACTAATTAGAGCGGCTACTAAGAAGAACGGAAGGTGAATCCTATGGTAACAGAAGAGCAGGTAAGAGAGAGCCTAAACGAGGTGCTTGTTCCTGGGGTTGGTCGCAGTGTAGTCCAGCTAAATATGATACGGGATATTGAGATTGCCGATAATGTGGTCAAGGTTATCCTTGCCTCCACTGCCTTGAGCCAAAACTCCCAGGACTGGGTTAGAACCAGGGCAAAGGCTGTTGTCGAGAAACTGCCTGGTGTAAATGAAGTCGAGGTAGAATTTATTGAGATTAAGCCTACAGAACTAAACCAGATTAAACATATTACTGCTGTGATGAGTGGTAAAGGGGGGGTGGGTAAATCTCTGGTGGCTAGCCTTATAGCCGTTGCCCTCAAGCGCCAGGGTTATGAAGTAGGTATTCTGGATGCTGATATTACCGGTCCCAGTATCCCTAAAATGTTTGGCATTACCACCCGACCTAGTGGCAGTGATACCGGGATTCTGCCCGTACTCTCAAGGTCGGGGATTGAGGTTATGTCCTTCAATCTTCTTCTGCCTCAGGAGGATGATGCTGTTATCTGGCGTGGTCCCCTCATGTCCAAGGCTGTTACTCAATTCTGGGAGGATGTGCTTTGGGGCAAACTTGACTACTTGGTCGTAGACCTACCGCCGGGCACGGCTGATGTTCCCCTTACCGTCATGCAAACAATCCCTGTGTCTGGGGTAATCATCGTTTTCACCCCCCAGGATTTAACAACCATGATAGTTAGAAAAGCAGTCAATATGGCTCAGAAGCTGGACAAACCCATCCTGGGTGTAATAGAAAATATGAGCTATTTATATGTACCTGAAATAGATAAGCGAATTGAACTCTTTGGTAAGAGCCGAGGGGAAGAGATGGCGCAAGCAGTCCGAGCCCCCCTTCTGGGGCAGCTACCCATAGACCCAGAGCTAGCCAAGCTCTGTGATGAGGGAGAGATAGAACGCTACACTTCTGATGCCTTCACCTCTATGGCTCAAACTTTTACCCAGACACTGTCTCAGGCTGTGTCAGCTAAACAGACTGTCCAAAAAGGGTAGCCCCTTCGATATCAACTCTTCTCTCTCCTTTTCAAGGAGAGGGCAACAAGGGAATGGAGGTTGTTTATCAAGGGAAGGGGGCCAGGGGGATAGGTTGCTAAACGACCTCATAAAGTGATATTCAATAAGGGGCAGGAATATGGCTTCAGAATTTAATGAACTTCAAGAACTCATTATAGCAGATATGAGGAAGGTCTATTCCGAGACGGTTATTGACCATGCCTTGAATCCGAGGAATGTAGGGGATATGGAAAACGCTGACGGGTTTGGCAAGGTAACCGGCTCCTGTGGTGATACTATGGAAATATGGCTCAAGGTAAGGGACGGCATAGTTGCCGATGCTACCTTCTTGACCAATGGTTGCGGCACCTCCATCGCTTCGGGGAGCATGGTCACCGAGCTAGTCAAGGGGAAGAGTATCCCCCAAGTCCAGAAGGTCACCCAGCAAGATATATTGAATGCCTTAGGTGGATTGCCTGAGGATAGCCTCCACTGCGCTCTCCTGGCGGCGGAAACGCTGAAGGAGGCTATCAAGGACTACTTTGCTCTCAAGAGAGAGCCGTGGAAGAAGGCTTACCGCCAACATTGAACGAAGGTGCAGTACAGTGAATCGTATTATCTACGGTCCGGTCTCATCTTGGCGGTTGGGCAGGTCGTTGGGGGTGGATATCGTGTCCACCAAAGGCAAGACCTGCTCTTTTGACTGCATATACTGTCAGTTGGGCGAGACAACTCACCCCCTGACTGAGCGGAGGGTATTTGTGACCATGGCTCAGCTTGCCCAAGAGCTGGAGGCAGTGAGGGGTATAGCCATTGACTATGCTACTTTCTCTGGGGTAGCTGAACCAACCCTGGCCAGAAACCTGGGTCAGGCGATAGAGCTGGTCAGGTCAGTTTTGGGAGTACCGGTGGCGGTTCTCACTAATTCTTCCCTTATGCCCTGGGAAGAGGTGCGCCACGAGCTTGGTCGAGCCGATGTGGTGGTGGCAAAAGTAGACGCCCCAAATGAAGAGCTGTTCCGCCAGATTAACCGACCTAAGGTAAGCTACACCCTTGGTGAAATCATAGAAGCCATCAGGCTCTTCAGAGGTGAATACCAGGGGAAACTTGCCCTCCAGATGATGTTTGTTGACGCCAACAGGAGCTATGCACTAGAGATGGCGAGGCTTGCTGAACAGCTTTCGCCGGATGAAGTGCAGCTCAACACTCCACTGCGCCCCTGCGCGGTTAATCCCTTAACGCCTGAAGAAATCACCGCTATACGCCACGAATTCTCTGGTCTTAGAGGTGTGGTTACAGTATACGAGGCGTTAAGACATGAGGTCGCGCCTTTGAACCTGGGAGAGACATTGCGACGCCGGCCGAAGCTTTAAAAATTGTAACCGGGGAGTATATGGCAATCCAATGTTGCAGGTAAGAGAAGACCTCTGTCTGGGTTGTGGGCTTTGTGCCCAGAACTGCCCGCAACACTTGTAATATGGGGGCTCAACATCTAGGTAATTCATTCAATCGCAACGCGGACTAGGTCAGGGTAAACAAAATAGCGAACTGTTTAATAGGCTTGAAGCCCTTACCTTAAATAAGTGACACCCTGTAATCAAAATCTAGGCGGTTTGCCGGACTTCTGAATGGGATTTTTATTGGGGACCTTTATTTTAAGAGGGGTTTCGCCCTTCTTTCCCTTATTAAGGGGAGGTGAAGGGCCGTTCATCAACCTCATCACCACTGTGCCCTCCACCTCTGGAGACGCTAGGCATTGGTCAGTGCTCGTTTATCCATCGAATAAGGTCTTCTATTAAGAAAACCCGTTTCCTACCAATCTTGTGAGAAGGAAGCCCCTGCTTCATAAGCTGATATAGTGTCTCATGGCTAATATTTAGAAACTCCTGAGCTTCTTGAAAGGTATAGAATATTCGCTCAATTTTGTTTGGCTCTTGTCGAATTGCTAATAGCCTCCTTTTGAAATAAAAATTGATAAATAATACCACAGCAGAAGGATGAAGTCAAGGATAGTATTTGATGGTTACGCCCTGACTCTGATGGTTTTAAATGGATATCCCTTGACAAACCGTGAATAACGTG
>JABUBO010000085.1_pt1 | contig 26180 bp, 25 predicted proteins | sample 7240361 | NCBI WGS metagenome assembly JABUBO01 (sample SAMN07256346, study PRJNA390944) | subsurface metagenome | isolation source: Methane hydrate marine sediment | place: Pacific Ocean: Eastern North Pacific, ODP site
CAATGCGCGTCGTAAAAACAATCGTCTGCTTTTCAGATAAAAGTTGGCCCAGGGGCTCCCCTCGCCGTGAACGACAGGATTTCCTCCAGCTTTTTCTTCTGGTTGTGTGTCACTGGCTTTCCACAAGCTATATAAACCCCTCTGAACACAAAGACTAACTTACAAAAAATTAAAATTGGAAACATGGGGGGAAAAAAAATGGAAGAGAGGTATTTGTTCGCATTGGACTTCGACAAGACTTTGAGCGTTCAGGATACCGGACTTCTCCTGAGTCTAAAACTGGGAATCTCACGGGAGAAGTTCGATGAAAAAATCAGGAAATTAAGGCGGAAAAGCATCGCCAAGTTAGGTGGTGAGCTGTCTTATCTTATCATTCACGATCCTAGCTACAAGGGAAAAGTTACTCGAAAGCTTCTGCGAGAGGTTGGAAGAGAGGTAAAGCTTAAGAAGAATATCCCCGAGCTCATTGGCCTGCTACGGAAAGGCTTTCGTGGGAAACGCTTTGTCCCTTATGTAATTTCTGCTTCGCCCCAAAAAATCGTTGAAGAAGCGTTGAAAGGCATAATTCCTAAAAACCACATTTACGGTACCTTGTACACCTACGACGAAAAAGGGGTAGTTAAAGGCGCTGAATGGGTTAGGGCAGGGTCGGCTAAGGTACAAGCACTTAATCTGGCCAGAAATAAGGAGAGAATTCCTCCGGAAAGAACCGTCTATGTGGGAGATGGCCATTCCGATATGTACGTGATGTTACACGTAAAAACTTACAATGGATACCCGATAGCCGTCTCGCCATCACCTTTCCTTGGGCACATCTCTAAAAGAACAGTACTTTCGCAGAACGCATTGTGTATCTTAATCCCGGTTCTAGAAGATATAGTCAAACTAAGTGAAGAAGAAGTCAGAGAATTCTTAGAAAAAATGGGGCACCCGATTCAAGAGTGGGATAGGGCAAAAATTGAATGGGTCGATTTAGCTAACTGATAGTGTATCTCTTTGCGACTATGAAAGAGGCGCCCCACGTTAAAATTAAAAACAAAACGGCGGGGACTTCGACCCTTCCGTTACTATTTCGCCAAGCTTCGGAGTCTCGACCACTTCCGTTGCTTAACGCTTTTTCACATCAGGATCTTTATCCCACAGTCGTTGCCTCGCACTATACTTCCTAGTGCTTATCCGCAACCATCCGTGGTTTTTCGTCCACGTTTTTTCGCGGCTCCCTGTTGTCCGTAGACTTCAGTTCGGCCTCCTCTATGGGCTTCTATCCCCGCCATTCTTTTTTTAGATTCAACTTCTATAAATAAGTTGTTTTTAAAAATGGAAATATATCCAATTTAGAAATATCATTAAATGCGGTTAGATGCGGTTTTATTCGCGTATTATGAGAACTTTTTTCACATGATTTGATGTTTATATAAGGGGTTAATTTTTTTTGTTGGAATTTCGTTGCCGAGTAACTTCAATTCCTTTAATTTTTACATCTTGCGGCTCCGAGTAAACAGGGGTGTTGACTAACTGATGTGAACTCTAAATTCTTTACAACCATTTCTTACGGGGCAGTTTTGGCATCTTTGGGGCTTGCAATACTTTAGACTCAACCTGACCAACTGGGATTCGAGGGATTTTATCTCACTCTCCTTCTCCAGCCCTAGTTTCTTCGCGGCGTCATCCGCAAGGCGGGATATAGTTGGGTTGGCCTTCCCCCACACGGACCTCAGCTCCCGCAAGAAGATGTTGATCGTTGTCGGCCCCACGCCCTTGAATTCCAGCAATCTTTTCTCCAAGTCTTCGCTGTCGTTGGCGCTTGCGTACAGGTTTTCAAGTGATTTGTATTTCCCCTTCAACGATTTAGACACTTCAAGCAATTTTGTGGCGATAGAAAAATCGTAACGTACGTACCCACCGGAGTCCAAAATTTCGACGAGCTTGTCCCATCCCGCATCCAAAATTTTCTCAGGTGTGTTTATCCCAGACCTTTCGAACTCCATGTAAGTCCTCTTTGCTATTTCTGCTGAGATTCGTTTGGCGAACAACATTGATGCTAGAAACCACTTGAATCGGTCTTTTGGCTCTCCCAGATTCAAGCCGAGCTCTTCCGAATAGCTAGGTAACTCCTTGAGCTTTCGTTTGACTTTCAGCTTAACCAACGATATTCTATCTTCCAATCTCACCAAAATAATGTTTCTTTCAGCTTGACCCCCTACGGTTGCCCGACGCCTCATGGCAACTAGGTGAAAATCGTTTCAATTTTAACTTCCGCGACGGGAAATCTTCTTTGTTCACAGAAGAGATGAAAACCAACTTCATTGTAAATAGCATATAAATACTTTTACAGCGCGATTGCATGAATGGGATGCAATGGAATCAGAATTTTACAGAACAAAGCTAGACAACGGCTTGACAGTGTTACTTGAGCGCAGAAAGTCTCCAGTTGTGACTTCCCTTTTAGCCTACAGGTTGGGTGCGGCTCGCGAGCCAGCCGAATTCAAAGGCGTTGCGCACTATTTAGAGCACTGTATCTTTCAGGGGACGAAGACCAAGTCTTTCAAGGAAATTTCGGCCGTCGTGGAGAAGCATGGGGGAATACTCAACGGGTCCACCGAAGAAGAGGTAACAACGTTTTGGACAAAATTGCCGTCTAAATATTTGGATTTGGGAGTGGATTTGCTTTCTGACATGCTGGCCAATCCCGCTTTTGATGAACGAAAAATAGAGAAAGAGAAAAAAGTTGTTTTAGAAGAAGTAAAGATGCATCACGATACGCCTACCACGTACGTTTTCGAAAGGGCAAAATCCTTTTTGTACGAGAAACCCTTTGGAATGAAAATCGTGGGGACGGAGAAAACAATCAAACCAATCTCTAGGGAAATTCTTTTGAGTTTTTTCGACCTTTACAATGACCCCGTCCTCTGTGTTGTCGGTGAAGCAGATTTCGACGAGGTAGTCGAGGCTGCCGAACGGAAAATAACCGTTAAGAGGATGCCTCCATCAAAATTGAAGATAAACAAAATAAACAAACAGGCGGTGGAGCGGAGGAAAGGGCTTAAACAGGCACACCTCGTGCTCGCCTTTCACACGGCGACTTTGAGAGATAGAAGGAGATATGCGCTTGAATCCTTTAACGCTATTTTTTCGGATGGGGGATCTTCTCGATTATTCCAAGAAATAAGAGACAAAAGAGGGCTTGCCTATCATGTTAGATCTTATCCTCAAATTGGGGTTGATTACGGGCATAATTTAATTTATGTCGGTACAGATGCGGGGCACGTCAAGCAGGTAAAGGAACTCATTTTAAAAGAAATCAAGAAAATGCGGGAGCTAGATAAAAAAGAGTTTGAGGAATCAAAAGAGCAACTGATCGGCCGGTATAAGTTAATTCAAGAGGATAGCTGGAGGGTTGCCCTCGCGTTGCTTTGGGAAGAACTCGCAGGGTCTGCAGAGGAATTTTACAGATATGAGCAAAGAATTTCCGAGTTAAAGCTTCAGGATGTGAGAGAGCTCGGCAAATTGAAAAGATATTCTTTTGCGGCGCTTGTTCCAAAGTGACTTGGTAAAATTGATTTACCACTTTTTGAGTAACAACTGGAACGCTGCAACCGAAACTACTAATTCATTGAAAAACCATTACCGTGAAGAGAGAAATGGAGGTATTTGAAGCCATTCGGAGGAGGAAATCGGTTCGAGCATATGCCTCAACTCCAGTACCGAGGGAGATACTGGAGAGAATTTTAGAGGCGGCCCGTTTGGCACCCTCGGCCGAAAACCGCCAGCCCTGGTATTTCATCGTCGTGACGGACCTGGAGAAGCGAAAGCGGATCGCGAAGAGCGGTAGGTTTGCAGGTTTTCTGAAGGAGTCCCCAATCGTAATCGTCGGCTGCGGCGACCGGAAGGCCTCGCCAAAATGGCACGTGGTTGATGTCACCATCGCCATGCAGAATATGGTCTTAGTAGCAACAGGGGAGGGCCTAGGAACTTGTTGGGTTGGAAGCTTCGATGAAGGACTGGTCAAGAGGCTGTTGAAGATCCCGGAGCACTTGAAGGTGGTCGCACTCTTGGCTGTGGGATACCCGCGCAAGAAACTTGACTTGCTGGCGAAAATTTTGCATTTTTTCCGTCGAAGGAAGCGATTAGACAAGATAGTTGGGTTTGAGGAATATAAGGGGAAAGCACCGAATATTTATCCGGGATCCCATGCTCGATAGGGAAAAGAGGTTACGGGTTGCCGGGCTTTGTGGAGTGATCGTCCCGGTGGTGGCATTTTCGTGTATTTTCATCGCCATATCCCTGTCTCCGTGGTTCAGCTGGACGGCGAACGCGCTGAGCGACCTTGGTGTGGGGGAAGCCGCTTGGGTGTTCAACTCTGGGCTGATGGTCGGCGGAATCCTCACGATGGTTTTTGCGGTCGGCCTGTGGATTGCATTTAGGAAGCGAACTCTGGGGCGTGTGGGGTCGGTAGCGTTGTTTCTTGACGCCGTCGCCCTGTTCGGCATAGGGGTTTTCTCGGAGGCTGCGGGAGTCATCCATTTCTACTTCTCGGTGGCATTCTTCGTGCTGTTCCCCATCTCGCTTTTCCTGCTCGGCGCCAGCGCGATTGTGTCAGGCTCTGGGAAGTTCGGGTCCTTCACTATTTTGATAGGAGTCTTCGCGGCTATACCTTGGGCGTTTAGCTGGGACGGCGTGGCGATTCCAGAGGCAATCTCAGCGCTCTTTGCATCGATTTGGGTTATTTGGGAAGGTGCGAGGCTTTACCTAGGTCGAGAAAAAAGTTAGTTTTCCGGACAAGGACCAGTACTCGGAGACGTTTTTTTAGCCCTCTGTAGTTCTTGAATTCCTTCTTCAAGATTTCCCAGAAAGCCTTGCCGTGATGGTTTTCTTTCAGGTGTGCGACCTCGTGACATGCGACGTATCGGATGAGGTCGGGAGGGAGATAGACCAGCTGGAGGTTGAAGTTCAAATTTCCATCTGGCGAGCAGCTACCCCACCTAGTTCTTGGCTTCCTTATGGTTATTCGTTTGAATTTCACTCCCAACTTTTTGCTATAGTAGGTAACTGCTGGTTCGAGTTCGTCGAGGAGCTTTCGCTTCAGAACCCGTTCGAGTCGTCTGAGGTGGTTCCGGCTGTTTGGATTGAACTCAATAACTTTTTCGTCGAAGTCGACCTTCAACGACCCGTTTTCACGGAACTCGAAGTGCTCCCCCAATATGAGAAGACCTCTGGAGTTTTTCATTTCATGCGCCTTCTAGCGAATTTGGTTTGTTCGGATTTAGGTTTTTCTATAGAATCAACTATTAAATTAGAGGAAAAGATATGTGGTCTTATGATAAAGGTAATTTCCTTCGACTTGGACGGGACCCTCATCGACTGGACTTTCGCAGAGTCGCTCTGGTTTGATGGAATTTCCAGGCTTTACGCCGAGCGGTGGGGGCTGAATCCCGAGAAAGCGCGGCAGGAAATCACGCGCAGGTACGATAAGGTCGGGATGGGGAGGCTCGAGTGGTACGACATCAAGTACTGGTGGAAAGAATTCGGCCTGAGCGGGAGCTGCATGGACTTGGTCGAGCAGTGCCGATCGAACGTGAGGGCCTACCCCGAGGTTCACGAAGTTCTGGAGAAACTCCATCGTAGATTCAAGCTCATGGTCATCACTAACGGCGCGCGCGAGCTGGCCGAGGTGGAAATCGAGCAGGTGGGCCTGAAAGACTACATTGACTGGATGTTTTCCGCGACCTCGGACTTCGGGCTTGTCAAGAAGACAGGTGAGTTCTACTCGAAAGTTCTAAAAGCGGTCGGCGTTTCTCCCGCAGAGGTGGCGCACGTTGGGGACAACTGGATTTTCGACTACCTTGCGCCGAGGGAGGCAGACATTAGAGCATTTTTCCTCGACCGCGATGGGAAGCAGTCTGGTGAGTTCGTGGTGAGGGACCTGAGGGAATTTTCGTGCCCACTGTTGTGAGCCCAATGAAAGCAGGACCCGAGTGTCTGGATTGTCTGCGGAATCTCGCGCGCCAGACCACGGAGTTCGCGACCTCCGATTCGTTGGTTAGGTCAGAAATTGAGAGGGAGGTTGCGAAAATCCTCGAGCGCCTCTCTCCAGAAACCGTCCCGACCGATTTGTCGAACGAGTTCCACCCGGTCATCAAGAAGCTCTCAGGGAACCCGGATCCCTACCGCGAGCGGAAATTGAGGGAGATCGAGATGGCAAAGCTGGCGTTCTCGAAAATCAGACCCCGAGAAGATTTGAGGAGCTGTGTGGAGATCGCCGCCCAGGGGAACGCCATCGACTTCTTCGTGGATCCCGAAAGCCTCGGTCGCGAACTTTCCGTTAGACCGAATTTTGTCATAGACGATATAGCGAAGCTCGAGCGCAAGCTGGAGGGTGTCAAGGACATCCTGTATCTGGCCGACAACGCTGCCGAGGTGTTCTTCGACCTGCCCCTGCTGACGTTCCTCGGGAGGAAGGCGAGGGTGGGGTATGTGGTCAAGGAGAGCCCGGTTCAGAACGACCTAGCTGTTGGGGATATTCGACTTACGGGGCTTAGGCTTCCGGCCGAGATCATCCCTTCACCCGCCACGGTGGGCTTTTACCCGGACAGGGCTTCTCCCCAGCTCAGGGAGAGGTTCGCGCGGACGGATTTAGTGGTGGCTAAGGGGATGGGAAATTATGAAACGCTTTCAAAGTTGCCAGAAAGTGGGAAATTCTTCTACATCTTTCGAGCCAAGTGTGGGCCAGTTGCACGGAGTCTGGGTGTAAAAGTTGGAGACTACGTGGCGATGCTGCGATAGGTCTGGCGAAAAAGTGTGGAATCAAATAAGGGTATTTATTCTATTCACTCCCGAACTAGGAGTTATATTTCTTATTATTGGGGCCTTAGTAACCGCTAGGGCGGATGAAGCTAGTACATTTGGCTAACAATGAGTTAAAAAGTTTCAGCAAGAGTAACTTTGATGCCCAACAACTTGTACTATCGCATTTCCCACCGCCTATCCGGCTTCCGTCTTCTCGGCCTAGCCTTCACCCTGTTCGCCCTGGCAAACATCATAATTTACCTTTTGATTTCCCTCCACCCCCCGCTCCTCGAGGGCCTCTGGCTCTCCGCCGACCGCCCCTGGGGCATCCTGACCTCAGCCTTCACCCACGCCGACCTCCCCCACCTCGCCAGCAACCTCGAGGGTTTCACCTTGGCGGCTTTGCTTTTCATCCCCGTGAGTTTGGCGTATCCGGCGAGGGTCCGCAGGCGTTGGAGCCGCATCTTCTTCTGGCTCGTATTCCTCGCCGGCATCGGTGCGAACGTGATAGAGTATCCGCTGATACTGGTCGGTCCTGGCTTCAACTCCTGGGGCGCTTCGGGAATCGTATACGGGGCCCTCGGAGTCCTCCTGGCGGCTTGCCTCCAGAGCCTACCGGACCACCTAAAGACACTTTCCAAGGAGCGTCGCCGGGTCCGCAGGCGTAAAAAATGGAGGCCGTTCAGATTCAATCGGAGATTCCTGAAAACTTTTCCCGCCCTCGTGACACTTTCCCTTCTCTTCTCCTTTTTCTGGCTGATTTTCACCGACCCCGGGGTTTTCCTGAGTGCCGGGCCGGGGATCGATGTGTTCGCCCACGGGTTCGGGTTCTTAGGGGGGTTCGGAGGTGCTATGGTTCTCTTCAGATTTGATTTTCGCCGTGTTCGAGCAAGCGAAAATTAAGTGGCGCGGTACATTTTCTATCGTATTTGATTCAAAATGCACTTCGTACAAACCGCTACACCTTCTTGCTTTCCGTTATTGGTAAACATTTTTATTCTTGCGGTCACATGTATCATTACCGATTGGGTCCGCGCAGGATGTCGTGATTCTCGTTCGACGGACCCGAGTTGAGGTGTTTCAGATGCGAAAGTTAAAAGTTGCAGTTCTCGGTTGGGAGCCCCCATCTAGGAACAGGGTGGTGACGGGGGCCGGGATGTACCTCGGCTACCTAGCGGAGCTTGGAGTGTTTGCCCGTGCCCGAGGCCGAAAGCTCAGCCTCACATTCATCGTCCCCTCGCAGCGGGACAGGCTGGTCCACCGCGAGGGTTATCGGGTGCTGTTTGTCCGCACCCCGAGGTTTCGCGAGCACCGCCCGTACGACGCGGATGTCCTGTATCCGGCGACCAAAAGATTTGCGAAACGGTTGCTTGGAAGACGCAGCCCCGTCGATCTCAAAAAATTTGACGTGATCTTGGCCAACTCATTCGCCTTCGGGGAGCTGATCGCCCGCGCAAGACTCGACAACTTCGTGTACATCTCTCACCGTCCCGAGTTCCTGCGGGAAAAATTTGCAGAGCGCTTTGGGGTCCGAATAGCAAGCAAACGCAGGCTTCGCCGTGATGCGAGGCTGGAGGCCAAAGCGATTGAGAATTCTAGGCGGACGATAACTGTGAGCAAAGCTTGTAAACGAGAGCTAGCTCGGCGGTTCGACCGTAACTGCATCGACGTAATCTACAACGGAGTCGACACAAACCTGTTCAGCCGAGTCAAGTGCGAGTCCAACGGGAAAACTGTATTTACCTACGCCGGGCGGAACCACCCCGAAAAGGGAATCGACCTTCTCTTGCGGAGCGTCCAGCGCGTGGTAGACAGGGGGTGCTCCAACTTCGAGCTTCGGATGCTCACAGACGACGGCATCTTGTTAAAGCGGACGGTGAAGCGCATGAACCTCTCTAAGTATGTCAAGCTGGTGGGATGGCGGCGGCTGCGCGAGCTTCCTCACTATTACTCCTCAAGCACCTTCACCATCATGCCCTCCTACTGGGAGAGCTTCTCATACGCGACGGCCGAGGGGCTGGCGTGTGAGGTGCCTACGATAGTCTCGACGGCTGGTGCGCTGCAAGAGATGGTTGATGGTGAGGTTGGGCTGCACTTCCGGGCTGGGAGCGAGCGTGAGCTTGCCAACAGGCTGGAGGAGGCCTGTAGTTGTGACTCGGAGCGCGCGGCCGAGATGGGGCGGCGAGGGCGAAGGAGAGTCAAGCAGAAATTCTCGAAGGAGGCTTTCCTGAACAAATACCTACGGTACATCGAGCGGTTCGCGGATGGCGTGTTCTCTTAAAAAAACACATTTATCTATCTTCAGCCCAAGTGAACTTTCGCTGGAGAGTTTTGGGGTAGATTTTTTTCCAATCGTATGAAACTCCTCCCGCCCACTTGACGTAGAGGCGCGGGTCGATGTAGGACTTGAGCGATGTACCGAGGTTGTAGTCTCGCGTAGCCTTTGTCAGCTTCACCTTGAGTCTAGCAGCTCTCATCCTCCCCTGAAGGCTCTTTATCCGCTTCGCACGTGAGCGGGAGCGGGGCCTTTCCCTGACTTCCTTCAGCTTCTCCTTCAGGACTTTCAGTCTGTTCACTTTATTTTCAAGGGATTCCTTCCAGTTCTTCGGGAGCTTTCGTTTGTGGTGGCAGGTGATCGCCGCTTCAAGATTCGCCATCTTGGCCACATACTTCTTCTCGAAGTCTGTATCTTCCGGTCGAACCTTGGAATTGGCTAGATAGTCTCTGACGCTCTTCGAGGCGTGATAAGTCCTGAAGACCTTAGCCGTGAGCCCTGGCATCACTTGACCTAAGAAAGCGTTTACGTGCTCCGAGCGGACTCCCGAGAAAATGGGCGCCCTAGGCTTCCCGATGAAGGACTTCAGGTTGCTCACGACTTGAGCAGGCGGCCTGATGGTCCTGACCCACCTCACCGAGTCCTTGCCCAGGAAGTTGAATTTTACCCGTCCAGAGTGGTCTATCTTGACGTGTGCACCCCTCAGCGTTACTGCGCCAACGGTGTCAGCTTCATCCTTGTCCTTCTCGTCGCCGACCCTCGTCTTCAGATTATCTATCAAGTAAGATACGGTCGCGGTCTTGCGCTGAGCGAGGTCCTCCGAGGCCAAGCTCCCCTCGATGTGTTGCCGAACCCTTTCAACGAGCTCCTCCAGCTCTCGGGCCTTGTTGAACTTTTCGATCTCGCGCTCTTGTTTGAATCGCGCGGTGTCGGCTATCCATAAATACTTAAGTTCCTCACTGAGCTTGTCTTGCCACTTGGCTATCCACATGGCATTCGGATCGAAGGCCCTTTCCTTCCAGCGCTTCCCGTTTGGAGGTGTTGGGGTGGGGGCATCGAGTGACAGGTTTAGAATTATATCCTCATAGGCGACTCTTGGCTTCCATCTTCCTCGAAACGGATGCTTTCCCCTACCCATGAAAATGCTAGGGGGTTCGACGGTGTAGCCGATCTCTACCCGTTCACCGTTAAGCACAGCGTATCCGTACTTTTCCTTGTTGGCTTCCCGAATTTTCTTCCTTGCTTCAGCCAACGCTTTTCGCTCCTCGCGTGACATGTTTTCCTTTTTGATTTTTTCCTGCTCGACCCAGCGTTGAATCTCGGAGAAATCGAAGTCTTCTATTTTAGAGGGAGTTTCAACCCCTAGGGCTTTGGAGAAGTCTTCCACAAAGTTCCTGGCGAAGACCGGGTCTTTCACGTAGTCAGTACCCAGTTTCTTGACCCATGCGACGGCCATCTCTTCTTGGTCTGGAGCTAAAGAGAGTTTCTTCCCCTTATAGCGGATGGTGAAGCCTCGGGGTTCGTAGGTAGGGATGAGAACACCATTGTGAATCAGTTGCTTTATTCTGGTAGGTTGCGGCATCTGCATCGTTCTTTCTAAATCATTTGTTGTAATTAAATGTCATGGAGATTAGTTATGAAGTCAAAAATCGGTTCATGGTTTAATTGACCCAAGGGTTGTGGCGCGTTCGAAAAATGTCTGTGGGGCAAGATATCCCACCAAAGTGCTGCGCGATTATAACCTGATTGCTCGCGTTGGGCAGACCGAAACACAGAGTCCGCAGCCGTAGCATTTGACAGGGTCTAGGCGGGCGATTCTCCCGACGATACGGATCGCATCGTATGGACAGTATCGCTCGCAAAGTCCGCAGCCCGTGCACCTCGACGCAGTCACCTCAGGAGGTTTGGTTGTGGTACGAAGAGGCTGCTCGGGCAAGTGATGAAGTGCGATGCCCTTAAAATCGCTGATCGAGTTGTAGCCTTTTGCACGCATGAACTTGACCATCTCGTCTGCTATTAGCCCATAAATCTTGTATCCGCGGATTATCGCTGCAGTTGAGAGTTGCACCGCCGAGGCCCCAACCATGATGAACTCAACCGCATCGCGCCCGTTGCTGATTCCGCCCGCTCCAATGACAGGTATCTTCACCGCGCGGCAGATGTCGGCCACGCATCGAACAGCGAGAGACTTGATCGCGGGGCCTGAGAGCCAGCCATAGCCAGAGATGCTCCCGAGCATGGGCATCGTGTTTTCTATGTCGATTGCCAAGCATGGCCCCACCGAGTTTATCGCGACTATGCCATCTGCCCCCGCTTCCTCTACAGCTCGCGCGAACTGGGTCACGTCGGGTACGTTCGGGCTGAGTTTCACGAACACCGGGATATCGATGACCTCCTTCGCGGCTTTCGTCGCTTCGACCACCAGCGTCGAGTCGTTTTCGAGGTGGTGAGTCGATAGCTCGAGGGCATCCACACCGGCCGCCTTGAGCTTGGGGGCAACAGCCCGGATCTCCTCGGCATTGTAGCCAACGCTCGCTATCAACGGCAGCCTCGTTCGCTTCGCCTTCGCATACTCGTGGCGAAGCCATTGCTCGAGCGGCAGGTCGGTCCAAAGCTCGGCATTCAGCAAGCTATCCTTTACCTTGATTATACAGGGGCGGGGTACATGGGCAGGAGAAACGCTCACAGTTTTCGCGACCAATCCGCCCGCGCCACCCTCGGCGGCTTTTACCAAAGCATCTCCGTTGTGCACCGTGGGGCCAGCCGCAGGCAAAATGGGGTTACGGAATTTTAAGCCACATATTTCAACAGATAAATCAACCATCTCATCAGCTCCTCTTTATTGCCTCAAACTTCTGCCAGAGTTTTTCCGCCGATTTCCGCGCCACTTTCACCGCCTCCGCCTCGTCGAACATCTGCATTTTTCGTTCGCGCATTATGACCTTGCCCCCGACGACGACCGTTTCGATATCATCGCCATTAACGGTGTTGACGATGTGTTCGGCGACATTTTCAGGACGTACAGGCGTAGGCGCGGGGGCCGAATTTATGATGATGATATCCGCGAGCTTTCCGTGCTCAATTGAACCTAGTTCGTTCTCCAGCCCGTAGAGTTCTGCCCCGCGGATTGTCGCCATCTTGAGCGCTTCCATGAACGAGATCGCGCGAGGATCGCGGAGGGCAACCTTGTGCAGCAAGAAGGCGGCCCGGATGTTCTCAAATCCATCGAAGATGTACCCATCGTTGCCCAAGCCCACAGGGATATCCATCATGAGCATTCGCACTATCGGCGCGACCCCAACTGCGTTGAGCATGTTGCTCATGGGGTTGTGAGCAACCTTTGCTCCAGTCTTTTTGATGATCGTCAACTCATCATCGTTGACATGCACGCAATGAGCGAGCACGACATCCTGTGCGAGCAGCCCTTCATCGTTCAACCGTTCGATGGTGCGCTTGCCGAACCGTCCTAAATTGTGATAGAGGTCCGTCAGCCCCTCGGAGGTGTGGATGGTCACGGGCACTTTATAGCGACTCGCGAGTTCTCGGACGTAATGGAAGAGCTCGTTGGAAACTGTGAATGAAGCGTGAATGCTGAACATCCCTCGCACCCGGCTCATGCGTTTTTTCTTGATCTTCCGGATGAACCGCTCACTCTCTTTCGTGCCCCTGGCCCCCTCGGCGTGGGTGCGGCGCTCGGTCGCCTCAAACGATATGATGCCACGCATCCCCGATTGCTCGACCGCTGTAGCAATCCGATCCAGCACGCCAGTTATGGCGTTCGGGCCTGAAAAGGTGTCGGCAAACATAGTTGTGCCCGTCTTGATAAACTCAAGGCAGGAAATCAAAGCGCTAGCGTACGCATCCTCGCGGGTCATCTCCTCCTCCATCGGCCACCAGACGCGCTGTAAAATTTGTGAGAAATCGGTAGGGGTTTCAATTTTCAACGGGGCGCCACGCAGAAGCGTGCCATAGAGATGGGTGTGTGAGCAAATGAGGCCGGGCATGACAATCTTGCCGCAGGCGTCGATGACCTCTTCTGGCTTGCTCTTGGTTTTCACCTTGCCCCGCTTGACCGAGATGATGCGGCCGTCTTCAACTGCAATCGAACCATTTGCAATGATGCGACAATCTTTGTCCATCGTGACTATCAAACCATTTTTAATTAATAAGTCAACCATTCAATCCCTGAGAACAAAACCATCGGCGAACATTTAAACTTTCGGTGTCTTAAATTTGGACCGAGCGAGAAATCATGTGTTTCAACCGTGGGGGATATCACCAAACCCAAATAAACCATTAAATCAGTTGATTATAGTGACGAGAACATGTCAGAATTTTCAGTATCCACAATGGATCGGATTATTCGAAAAGCAGCTAAAGTCCGCGTGTCGCGCGACGCCGCCCTTGAGCTTAGTGCGATTATCGAGGAATATGCGACTGAGCTGTCAAATGAAGCGATAAAGCTAGCTAAACATCGCGGCGCGAAAACTGTGAACGAAAGTGATATTCGGGCAGCTGCTTTGAGGATACGCACATAACTTATCCTAATCCTGGTGATGTTTTGGCCGATTTAGTCATTCGAAATGCGCGCTTGGTTTTGCCTGAGGGAATCATCCGCGGAGAGCTCGCGGTCGAAAAAGGACGCATCTCCGAAATTGCCGCAAGTGGGTTGTCCAAAGCTGATCGAGAAATCGATGCGAAGGAGAGAATTGTGATGCCTGGAGTTATTGATTCCCATGTCCACCTCTACGACCCCCGTCATCCTTTTCGAGAGGATTTTCAAAATGGTAGTGCCGCGGCCGCAGCGGGAGGCATAACCAGTGTAATTGTGACACCCCTCGACACCTCGATGCTGACACCAAAAATGATAAAAAATATCATTGAATTCGGGCAAAGGGAGAGCGTCATAGATTTTGACCTTCATGCGGGAAAAATGACCGCTGACTCGATCAAAGATATCCCCAAGCTCGCCACGCTCGGCATCAAATCTTTCAAGGCATTTACGTGTGCTCTCTACCGTATCGAAGACCCGGTGTTAGAGAAGCTGATGGCCGCGATAAAAAATATTGGTGGCATTGTGTTTGTCCACGCGGAGGATGACAAAGTTCTGCAGAAGCGCACTGAGAGGCTCCTCAAGGAAGGACGGAGGGACCCATTAGCTCATGCGGAATCATGCCCGAATGAAGCCGAGGAAAAGGCTATCCAAAAAGTGATTATGCTCGCCAAACGGACCGGATGTAAACTGCACTTAGCCCACATCACGACACGCCAGGGTATCGAGCTCGTCAAAAAGGCGAAGGACAAGCGGATGCCAGTGACCAGCGAAATATGCCCGCACTACCTGCTTTTCACGCGAGAAGACATGCAAAGGTTGGGGCCGTACCTAAAGGTAAATCCTGCGTTGAAAACAAGTGAAGAGTGTGAGGCGCTCTGGAATGCCTTGGCTAGAGGAATAATCGATATCGTCTCGAGCGACCATGCACCTCGCACCAAGGCGGAGAAGGAGGTCGGGTGGGAAAACATCTGGACAGCCCAAGTCGGAGTTCCGAGCGTCGAAACCTTATTGCCGCTCATGCTTAGCGAGGGTGTCGCGAAGGGCAGGCTGACGTTCGAACGACTTGTCGATGCACTCTGTACCAAGCCTGCGCAAATCTTCGGACTCTACCCGCGCAAAGGGGCCATCAGCGAGGGCTCCGATGCTGACCTAGTGATCGTGGACCTTAAGAAGGAGGCAACGATAACCGCTGAAAAAATGCACTACAAAGTTGGCTGGACCCCTTACGAGGGAATGAGGATTAAGGGGGTGCCTGTGATGACGATTTTGCGGGGCATTGTAGTGGCCGAAAATGGAGATGTAGTTGGAAAGCCCGGATATGGGCAGTTTTTGACTAAGCAGAAGCCAACAAGAGATTCAGCTTTCGCCTCACCGCTTCCGACTCGTCCCTGAATTTCTTTTTAATAAGCTCCTGCAGGCGCTCGCGCTAATTATTCGTTACGATCCCGCGGGGCACGGCATTCGGTTGAAATTTTCCCGTCTCTTTCATTTTCCAAATCTTTTGAGAGTTTTCCCGTATGAGCAAAGCGCGCACAACGCTCGAGCGGCTTTCCTCGGTGAATCGTAAACGCAGACATCTTTGCCTCGGAGCTTCTCCCGCACAAGGACGCAGTCCTTCCCGCACATCACAATGTCGATCACTGGCGTATCCTCCGACTTTTTCGCTGCTTTTGCTACTTCCTGAATATCTTCAAGTTTGAGAAACGTCGACTTGAGCTCGTTTACTACTACCACACCATCGACACCTGAGTCCGATAGCACTTGTTCAAGAACAAACTTGTACCGATCGCCATTTGCGTCAATGCCGATGTCCACCCAATCCGCGATGCTGGTATTCGGATATGTCTGAATAATCTTCTTCGTGACTTTGTCGGAGAGCTTCGCCAACGCTAACCCCTCGCGGGATAACACGTCCGCGACCAAAACTGCCGGTCCACTAACGTTAGTGACTACAGCCACCCGATTGCCCCGCATGCATGGCTGTTTCGCTAGCGCATCCGCGACGCTAAGGAGCTCCTCGATGTCACTGACTTGAAGAGCGCCGACCTGCTTAAGGGCAGAGACGAATATTCTATCCCGCTCAACCCCCTCGCGCACCGTGCTGCCCTTCAGTACAACGACTGGCTTTTTTTGCACCGCCTCACGAATCGACTCAAGAAACCTTCGCCCATCACGAACGCTTTCCAAGTAAATACAAATTACCTTCGTCTCCTTGTCCTGTGTTAGAAATTCAAGCAAGTCCGTCTCTGTGATGTCGGCGCCCCCACCGATTGACGCGAATTTGCTCACGCCCGCACTATAAGAGCAGGCCCGATCAAGCATCGCCGTTCCAACCGCGCAGTTCTGCGAGATCATCGCAATGCCGCCGCATGGTGGCATGATCTCACGCTCAAGAGTTATACACAAGCCTTTCGCCGTGTTGATCACCCCCGCCAGCACGTTTGGGCCAAGCACCCGAACCTTTTGCTTGGCGGCCACGCGCGTGAGTTCCTCTAGCTGGTGTTGATCAAAACCTCCGGCGACCAAAACCATGGACTTCACTTTTCGAGCAAACAGCTTCCGTAAATTTTTCATAACAAGTTTGGGGGGTAACACAATTACCGCGATATCGCATCCGCTGGGGACTTCACTCAAATTTTTAACAGAACCGTTAAGTCTACCACTAAAATCAACGACGTGAGTCTTACCCTTAAAGAAGTGAAGTGTGTTGTGAACAAGCGAGCCAAAAAAGACTGGCGAAGCGGCTCCCACTCCTTCCCTAGCAGAAGCGCCTACTAGTACGACTGACTTCGGCTCGAAAATTGCCCTAACTTCGCCCGACATTACTTGCCCCTCCCGAGGACTATCCGGGCGTCGGCTGTCACCGCGCCCTTTCCGTCGTCAAACGCGAAAATTGGGTTCAGGTTTATCTCGGTTATTTCAGGGAATTCGTGCGCTAGCTGCCCGACCTTTTGGATGATGTCAACGAGCGCATTGATGTCGGCTGGAGGAGCCCTCTGAATGCCCGCGAGCACTGGGTAGCCCTTAATCTCTTGGATCATCTCTCGCGCATCCTCAGCGTTGAGCGGGGCCAGCCTGAAGCTGATGTCCTTAAGTACCTCGGCCCATACACCCGCCAACCCGAACATCACCGTAGCGCCGAAGGAGGGGTCCTGCAGAGCGCCCACGATCACCTCGCGGGCAGGAGGAAGATATTCTTGGATCGTCACTCCGAGAATTTTTGCGTCTGGCTTGTATGCGTGAACGTTATCGATTAGTTCGCCAAAAGATTGTCGAAGCTCCAGCTCCGAGGTCAATCCAACTTTGACGCCCTTAGCTTCGTTCTTATGAATAATGTCGGGAGAAGCAATTTTTAGAACGAGAGGATAACGAATCTCTCGTGCAACTTTAACGGCCTCGCTCAGGTCACGAGCGAGTTCAGTTCGATTCACTGGCACCCCCCAGGCAGCGAGAACCCGCTTGGAATCGAGTTCCGTTAACTCAAGTCTGCCCTCCTTGCGGATTGAACTGAGGATTCCAGTCACATTTTTCTTTGCTGCGGCCAACTCAATCACCGAGAACAAGCTAAATTATGGTCAAGTGGTATAAAAATTTTCCTCCAAATCAATAAAAATAATGAATTTGGAACTGTTTTGGCAAAAATGGTCATTTATCCCCATATAAATTGTAAAATTGGAAAATATGCGTCTTTAAAGTTGAAAATAAGGGTATTGTGTACTATTCTTCAATCCTCACGCCTAAATGTTAGATATTAATTGTGTATCAAGTAATTGGATTATCCGGAGAGGAAAAAGCGATTTAAGATGATGGTTGGTGCTTCATTGCGATGTTACATGCGCCCTCTGTGGTTACGGCACATGGCCCTACTGGATGCTCTGAGGTGCACGCTTTGTTAAACAGCGGGCATTCACAGGGATGAATCAGCCCCCTAAGTACCTCGCCGCATCTGCATCCCTTTGCGAAGTCCGCCATGCTCTCCACATGAACATCAAATCTTGTACGTGCATCATATTCTTTGAATTCACGCCTCAACTGAAGGGCCGACTTCGGAATCACCGGGAAACCGCGCCATCGCTTGTCCACAATTTTGAACACCTCGCGCATTTTTTCCTGTGCTACCACATTCCCCTCTGAGCGAACCGAGCGGGTGTACTCGATCTCCACTTCTCCCTTCCCTTCGTGTAACTGCTTTAACAACATCCAGACCCCGAGTAGAATGTCGATGGGCTCAAATCCAGCGATCACCTGTGGTACTCCATAGCGCTTTGAGAGAGGCTCGTAGGGCCTAGAACCGATGATGGTCGAAACATGGCCCGGGCAGATGAACCCGTCGAGTGAAGCCTCCCCCGACGCGAGCAGAAATTCCATCGCGGGGGGAATCAGGCGGTGGCACACGAGCAAGCTGAAATTCTCGGGGGGTTCGCGGAGGAGCTCGGAGGCGGTCGTGGGGGCGGTCGTTTCAAATCCAACAGCCGCGTGGACGACTTCTCGCTCGGGATTTCGTCGTGCCGTTTCGACCGCATCCGCCACACCGTAGATTATCCTGACATCCGCGCCGTCGGTCTTTGCACCGGCGAGCGAAGTTTGGGTTCCGGGGACCTGAAACATGTCGCCAAAGGTGGTGATGAGGTGCCCCTGTTTAGCGAGTTCAATCGCCTCGTCGATTTCCGCCGCGTTCGTTACACAAACTGGGCAGCCGGGGCCGCTAATTACTTCGAGCCAATCGGGAAAAAGTGAGCGGAGACCAAATTTTGTGATGGTTAGCTCGTGGCTCCCGCATACATGCATGAATTTTACTTTGCGATTTGGGCTAAGCCCTCGGATTTCCCGCAGGATTCGAGCCGCCAAACCGCGATCCCTAAACTTCTCCAGCAATGCACTTACCATTTTTAAGACCCAAAACACTTTTAATGCTCTCTGCCGCCTATAAGCTTCGGTGGGCAGTTGAATATTTTAGCAGTCGCCGACTTCCATGGTAGTCCGAATGGCGAGCAAAGCCTCTTGAAGCTCCTCAAACGCGGCTATGATTGTGTTTTGCTTATAGGCGACCTCACGAACTTCGGTCCAGCTAATCTCGCTGAGAGTTTGCTCGAGCGGGTCAAAGCGACGGGCGTGTCCATATTTGCGGTACCAGGGAACTGTGACCCCAAGCAGATTCTGCAGGTGTTCGACAAGTACGGGGTTAACCTCCACGGCAAGTGCGAGCGGCTCGGAGATATCACTTTCGTGGGGCTAGGGGGTTCCAATCTAACTCCTTTCAACACTCCCTTCGAGCTCACCGAGGTGGAAATCCAAGAGGAACTGGCGGCTCTAGCCTGCACCCCCGATGTCAACCGGATATTGGTTACCCACGCTCCGCCCTACGACACTAAGCTCGACCAGATCGCCGATGGTACTCATGTTGGGAGCAAGAGCATACGCAAGTTCATCGAGCAGAAGCAGCCGTTGGTGGCGCTCTGCGGCCACGTGCACGAGGCCCGAAACACCGAAAAGCTAGGGCGAACCTTGATGATCAATCCCGGGCCAATCAGCAAGGGTTATGCCGCCGAGATAACGATAAACAGCGGCGATGAAATTCGGGCCAAACTGCTCGAGATCTAGCGGTTGCAAAGATGATGAAAGAAGTACCGGAGACACCGCTTTTGTTGCGGTTCTTCAAGGCGCAAATGAGCTTCGGGGCTACCCCAGCTTTGGAAGTTTATTTATCATTGGGGAAAGATCGCGAGGAAAATCAGGAAAAGTGGTTAAAAGGCTGATGGTGAGGGAAGGGTTACGCTACCACCAAACTAAATTACCCCTGTCGTTCTCGCTAACCGCTCCACCGCGCGTTTGCTCAACCCAGCGCCTAGCACGGTGTAGCGCTCGGGTCTTATCCGATGTGCTATGGTAAGAGCTCTAACTACATACTTAGCTGGAATGCCGAGTTCCTTCGCATTCGTCGGACATCCTATCGTGCGGAGTGCTTCTCGGATTGCCTGCCAGTCCCCCCCATGCAGGTAGGCTGTCATCACCGCCCCGACGCCACACTGCTCACCATGGAGCGCAGGTTTGGGAGCGAGCTGATCAAGTGCGTGGCTAAACAAATGCTCTGCGCCACTCGCCGGACGGCTGCTCCCAGCGATTCCCATCGCCACGCTGCTCGAGATTAGCGCCTTCACGACTTTGCGCACGCTCTCCTCGGTGTGCTTTTTGATGAGCTCAGCATTTTCCATCACGATCTGGGAACTAAGGAGCGAGAGGGCCGTGGCATATTCACTGTAGGGCTCGCCAAACAGTCGATGCGCGAGGTCCCAGTCGCGGACCGCTGTGAAGTTAGCCACGAGGTCCCCGCAACCAGCTGCGAGTAGGCGATGAGGCGCGCGTTTGATGATGCGCGTGTCGGCGACGATTGCGATGGGGGCGCGTGTTTCTATCGATGTCGGTTTTCGTCCACCCTTGATTGAGGCCCTGGAGGAAGCGATGCCATCATGAGAAGCAGCAGTAGGCACTGAGATGAAGGGCTTACCCTCCTTGAACGACGCCAGCTTTGCCACATCTATGCATGTGCCACCTCCGACACCCAGCAGAAAGTTTACTTTGCCCTTGATGAGCTTGCGCACCTTGGCGACGGTCGCCATATCGGCCTGTTTAACTAACGAGTACTCGACCTCAAAACCGGCACGCCTAAGTGAACGCTGGACTCCAGCCCCAACCAGTTTGAAAGTCGTGGCGTCGGCTATTATTAAGGCGCGTTTGCCGGAACACAAGCGCTCGCAAACGTCAGTGATCTGCGCAATCACGCGTGGGCCTATCCAGACCTCGCGAGGCAGTTCTATGCGTTTGGGTTCTTTCATCAGTTTTACCGCACTTTTGTTGGTTGATAAACTTTATATACAGTTAACGCCAGCTCTAAATTGTTGCGTTTAGCGCAGCATTTTTTCAAGCGAGGAATTAGATTGGAAAAATCAAAGCTTAAACATCTTGAGGGTACGACAACGGTTGGGCTCGCTTGCAGGGACGGAGTGGTGCTCGCTACGGACACCAGGGCCACGATGGGCTACCTTGTGGCGAGCAAGCAAGCGCGGAAGGTGTTTAAGATAACCAACACCATCGGCGCCACCACTGCGGGAGGAGTCGCGGACACTCAGAGCTTGGTGAGCGCGCTCCAGGCCGAGGCCAGCTACTACCTGTTGCGGGAGGGGATCTCCATGAACGTGCGAGCAAGTGCCAGGCTCGCCGCCAACATCCTCCACGCGTACGGTCTACTCCCTTACATCGCGAATCTGCTGATCGGGGGCTCCGATGCCTCCGGCTCTAAGTTGTTCTTCGTCGACATCGATGGCGCCCTGACCGAGGAAACTATGGTGGCTACGGGCTCGGGTTCACCGGTCGCATATGGTGTGCTCGAAACCGAGTTTAAGGAGGGCATGAGCATCGAGGAAGCCTTGCCCATTGCGATCAAGGCTGTACAAACGGCGATAAAGCGCGATATCGCCACGGGTAACGAAGTCATGGTTGCCGCAATAACAAGCAAGGGGTATCGCGAGCTTTCACCTGAAGAGATAAAAAAATTAGCTTAACCTGATCTACTTAAAAGGCGATTGCATGGCTGCAGAAGGACTATTACAGGAAATCAAACGGATTGTGCGAGAGGAGACCCCTTTCTCCAGCGCAATCTCCGATATCGATTTCGAGGGCCCCCGGGTCGTGTTCTACTGCAAGGACCTTGACCTTCTAATGGAGAACGGCGAGGTGATAAAAGAGTTCGCACGTAAAATCCGGAAACGAATAATCCTCCGTCCAGCTCCCAATATCCTGACCGAGTCTGAGAAAGCCGAGAAGAAAATCCGACGCCTTGTTCCCGCCGAGGCTGGGATAACCAATATAATTTTCAGCCAGGATGTGGGGGAAGTTACTATCGAGGCGCAGAAGCCCGGAATAGCTATAGGTAAGGGAGGGGGCCTGCTCCGCGAGATAATGCAAAAAATCAGCTGGACGCCTCGGGTGGTTCGGGCGCCACCTATCGAATCGGACATCGTGCAGAACATCCGCCGCTCTATAATCCAAGGAGGTACCAAGCGGCGCGACATCTTGCGGAAAATAGGCAGGCGGATCCACCGCGAGCCCAAGAGCAAGGGCGACTGGATTCGCTTCACGACTCTAGGAGGGTCGCGCGAGGTCGGGCGCTCCTCATTTTTGCTCCAGACCCCCGAAAGCCGAGTCATGATTGACTGCGGTGTAAACGTCGCGTCCGAGAATCGAGCTTTTCCCCACCTCGAGGTTCCGGAGGTAAGGTTACCCGAACTGGACGCTGTGATTCTCACCCATGCCCACCTCGATCATTGCGGGTTCGTTCCCTATCTCTTCAAGTACGGGTTCGAAGGGCCCGTCTACTGTACTCCAGCCACACGCGACCTCGCCGTACTTCTTCAGCTGGACTACGTGGGCATCGCTGAGCGCGAGGATCGACCACTCCCTTACAACAAGCGCGACATCACCACCTTCCTTCGTCACTGCATTCCGCTCGATTACAGCGATGTCACCGATATTGCACCCGATGTCCGGATCACCTTCCACAACGCGGGGCACATCTTAGGTTCTGCGATTGCACACATCCACATTGGTGAGGGGATCTACAACCTCGTGTACACGGGCGACCTGAAGTTCGACCGTACGCGCCTCTTATCTCCCGCCGTCTGCACGTTTCCCCGCTTGGAGACCCTCGTCATGGACAGCACATACGGAGGTTCTGAGGACATCCAACCCTATCGCGCAGATGCCGAGAAGGAATTCATTCGAATCGTGACCGAGACCACGAAGCATGGGGGCAAGGTTATCGTGCCGGCATTCGCGGTCGGGCGCGCGCAGGAGATTATGGTTCTGCTCGAGGATTACAAGCGAAGGGGACTGCTCGATGGGACGCCCGTTTATCTAGACGGAATGATATGGGAAGCGACGGCAATCCACACGGCTTATCCAGAGTATCTATCCCCAGAGCTGCGCGAACGGATATTCCGAGCTGATGAGAACCCATTCCTCTCCGATCTCTTCGAGCGAGTGAAGGGTTCAGACCAACGCGCACAGGTAATCGACGGCGATCCAGCGGTGATTATATCGACGGCAGGGATGATGGCTGGAGGCCCAGTGCTCGAATACTTCAAAAATCTCGCGCCAGATCCGCGTAACACCCTCGTCTTCGTCGGGTACCAGTGTGAGGGGTCCCTTGGGCGACGCATCCAGAAGGGATGGCGTGAGATCCCCCTACGTAGTGATAAGGGGAGGGTAGAGGAGGTGAAGGTAAACATGGAAGTTCGAACGGTCGAAGGATTCAGCGGGCACTCGGATCGGGCACAGCTGTTGAATTACGTGCGGAGGGTCTCACCCAAACCGCAGCGCGTCATATGCATCCATGGTGATGAAAACAAGTGTATCGACTTGGCAAGCGCGCTGCACAAACTTTTCAGGGTCGAGACGAAGGCGCCCCGGAGCTTGGAGACCATCAGGCTCCACTAGCGTGGTGGACCTCCCCTGAGCAATGCTAATTCCCGCTTGGTCAACTCGCGTTTCTTGGCCCGTCTGTTCACAATTGTGCTATGCCCGAATGGGTCCATGAAAATCAGCCTAGCCTTCCGTTTCCCGGCGCGTATTTCATCAAGCTTTTTCAGCTTCGCCTGACCTCGCCGGCGCTTGGTGGCATCATTTTTTTTAATCGCCAGCTTTATCGCTTCCTCTACACGGTTGAGCACTCCCTCGACGTTCGACACGTAGCCCTCGCTCGCTGGCCCTGGCTCTACAGTCACCCCGAGTTCTGGAAGCTTGATCGTTCCCGTGCTCGACTTCACGACTCTAACCTTGAGGTCTTCTTCGGATGTGATCTGAAACTCGTAGCGTAGCGGGGGGCGCTCGCCTAAACACATGACATCCGCATGCCTGAATTTGCAGCTGGTGCAGCTTGCGAAGGTTTCCATTATCTCTCCAAAATATGGGATGTGGTCGATTCTACCCTTGACGCGAAAAGTGTCCTTGGCCCCACAGATGGGACAACGCTCGATAGGGAGCAGGAACTCCCTCTTCCGCATAAATTCACCAAAAATTATGCGATGGCTCGTTTGAACTGGATGTTGACGAACCTCGGGGTAGCTAACACTTTTGACTCCGTCAGGCGTCCCACGTCCCCACCGATAGCTTGGCAAATTCCTTTTAGCTGGTCGATCGCCCGCTTGAGTTCGGCGGGGTCTTGGTTCATAAGCATGCTGATGTCGAGGATCATGATGTTCCCGGCTCGAAGTTCATCTGATACTTCTTGGACATCGACAAGGCTATGAAGCTCCATGCTCTTGATGTAGATGGGCTCAAGCGCGCTGACGCCCTTCGGTCTGCTAACAGACTTTTCCTCGATCTCCATAATCGGTACTTCTTCGACCGTTTCAGGCTTTACCTTTGGTTTTCCCCCGAGCAATCGTTTCAAGGATTTCAGGTAATCACCCTAACAAATGGTCGGTGGCTTTCAATCTATTTAACTCTTTGCTTGAAACTGCCACATTTCATCGCCGACGTAGTGGAAGTTCTTGATTACTTTCCCCTTCGGGCCTCGCATCTCAACTCCGGGCACAAGAGCTTGTCCAATCGCGATGGGCTTACCGTGTCGTTCATCCACAATTACCACACTCTCCCCCAGCGTGATTTCCTCGTCGGCTGAAATTACACCCGGGGCCATAATGTCGGCTCCGTTGACGACGTGAGGAACCGCCCCCATGTCAATGGCTACACGCTTTAGTGGAATTCGATCAAGTGATTTCAGCGTCGGAAAAATCTCATCACTCAACCTGAACAAGAGTGCTTTACCGTCAACCAAGATGATTTCCCTGCTCTCGCCCAGCTCTATCACTTCAATCGCCCCTTTTAAAAGTTCGGCCGTGTTTTCGCCAAACTTTTTGACGACTTCCTGTGTAAGCTGCTTAAGCAAGGCTTTTCTCACGTGATAACGACGCTTTATAGGCATCAAACAAAAGTGGTTCGATAAGGTTAAATATACAGCTAGCGAGGAGTTGATGATTTTCATGGCGCAGCGACCTCTCGATGTGCTCAACCGCGCCCTAGGGTCGTCAGTGTTGGTTGGACTCAAGGGCGGCCGGGAGTTTAGGGGAAAGCTAAGCGGTTTCGACATACACATAAATCTAGTGCTTGAGGAGACCGAGGAAATCCAGGGCGGCGAAGCAGCGAAGCGCTACGGGATGATGGTAATCCGAGGGGACAGCGTAGTATTCATCTCGCCTGCTGAGTGAGTGGAATGGTCAAGGGCACTCCATCAATGGGCAGGCGCCACAAGGTGGTGCACATCCGTTGCCGACGTTGTGGGAGACGAGCTTACCATGCCCAGCGTGGGGTTTGCGCGGCCTGTGGTTACGGGCGTTCGCGTCGCATCAAGCGGTACAATTGGAAAGTGAAAACCATCCAAGGGTTGCGGCTCCGGTAGCCGTTATTTACTAGCGTGGACATGGGGGCTTTTTCGAATAAGCAACTAGTTAACTTAGGCTTTTCACCCTTGTCCTATTTGAGAAACGTTATTGGGTTTCAGCTTTGTCCTATTTAGGGCACATGCTCGCTTAAATTGACAATACCCTTGGCAACCAGATGGCTGAATGAAGTTTTTCTCGGGTGGCATGTCTAACTTTAGACAATCACAAAATTTCTTAAGCTCGCGTGACAACCTTTTCTCGGTGGGCCGGTGGATCAGCCTGGAAATGAAGGGGAAACATTTCCTCGTCAACAGAATGATCGTCCGCTTGGCAAATTGTAGAATCCATCCAAATTGCGGGAGGTCGCGGGTTCAAATCCCGCCCGGTCCACCACTTTTGAACTGTAGAGGATTTATACCAACTCAACTCAAATTCATTTTGGGGCCCGTGGTCTAGTGGTTATGAGGGCGTTGGCGTAGCCGCGCCCTAACAAACGTCGCCTTGACATGGCGAAGTTCCCGAGTTCGAATCTCGGCGGGCCCACCACCTTTTTTGCTGGTAGCGCAAGTTGTTCGTGATGAAGCTCGTCCTCGCCTCTGTCCAAGACCCAGCCGCCAAAAATATCTCCATGCGGCTGCTGAAGGATTACGACTTTAAGAAATCACCGAGCCTGACGAACGCATATGTGTATGGAAATGTTACACTAATGACAATCGCGGGTGAAGTAACCCGAATCACCGAGCTACCCATAGATGCGGAAGAAGTCATCGTTGCCTCCCGACATGCAAGCGAGTCAGGTGTCCCCACGCTTGCCGTGCATGTGCCGGGCGAGGTTATGAAGATGGGACTCGCAGAAGCCTCCCCGTCAACGGTAAAAACCGCTCTCAGAACTCTTGTGGAGATGCGCGACAAGCTCGGGCTGACTTACGATGTCTCCCTTGAGGCCACCCATCATGGTCCAACGCGGCTCGATGTCCCGGTGACGTTCGTGGAAATCGGCAGCTCCCCCGAGCAGTGGCACGACAAAAAAGCCGGGGAAGCTGTTGCCCGAGCGATTATGGCCGCAGCGACCTTACCGATGAAGTGCCGCCATGCTATAGGTCTCGGAGGACCCCACTACGCCTTC
>JABUBO010000086.1_pt1 | contig 26101 bp, 24 predicted proteins | sample 7240361 | NCBI WGS metagenome assembly JABUBO01 (sample SAMN07256346, study PRJNA390944) | subsurface metagenome | isolation source: Methane hydrate marine sediment | place: Pacific Ocean: Eastern North Pacific, ODP site
CCATATAATCCTGAATTTGTATTCATAATGATGACATGCTTGCATTCGAGACCCTTTGAACCATGAGCACTATGGAATCTTATACCTCCCGCCCTGTATTCTGTCGGTATACCATTTGCTCCACAATGCTGCTCTAAGTCTTTAAGTGTTCTATTAAATCTTGACAGCACCATTATATCAGATGGAGGTACTCCGTTAGATAATAGAGTTTTAATTAAGTTGTAATAATTTGAGATTTGGCTTCGGTTCGAATAACCCAACTTTGCTGTTAATTCGATGAAAATTGGTTGTTGAGCTTGCCCCATTACAGAATATGCATTCTTTTTAATTTGTTTTTTATTGTTAGATATTAAATCGTTAGACATAGCTACAATTTCTCTCGAGCTTCTATAATTTCTATTAAGGATACTTATCTCAGGATTTGGGAAATAATCTTTAAAGTTCACGAAAAATCGAACATCGCTTCCCGTAAATTGATAGATGCTCTGACAATCGTCTCCAACACAAAAGAGTTTTGTTTTTGAATTCTCATTAACAAATCTTTGAATTAGTTTCATTCTTTGGTGTGAAATATCTTGAAATTCATCGATAAGAATATGATCATATTTATTAAGGTATTTTTCGGGATTCATTTTTACAAGCTTAACAGCTAAATTAATCATATCATTAAAGTCAATTTTTTCTTCTTTTAATAAGAAATTTTGATACCTTCTATAAACCTCAAGTGCCAGTTTGCCAAAAACAACTTGTTTTTTACTATATTTTCCAGAATCTATTCTCTTTTCTATCTTTTTAGGTTTTAAATAATTTGCTTTAGCAATTCTAATAAAAGAAACGATTAAGTTAGAAATTTCATAACTATGTTCTTTAAAATTATATACTTTTTCGACTAGTTCTTCATAAGGAGTTGGAATAAATTCAATTTCTGGATTTATTTTTTTTAATTTTATTTGTAAATGGGATACTAAAATTCCTTTACTCCTTTCATAGTTCCAAGTTTCAACCAAAACCTTTTGATACTTTTTAAATTGTTCTAGTTTCCACTTTCTCATTTCCAAATATTCTTGAGAAGTTATTGCAAACCATGGTGCTACCTCACATCTCTCATTTAAGCCCCAATGCTCAATATATATATCATATTTAGGTAAATAGAAATCAGGATGATAATCTTTATCTTCTTCATTCTTATCAACCCATTCGACTAAGGGCTCATACTTAAATTCGATATTATGTAAGAAAAGAAAATTTCCTATATCTCTTTCTCCAATAGATTTGACTTCTATGTTGTTTAGGGTGGTATATTTTTTGTTTCTCATATATCTATAATATTCTTGCTTATGCTCAAAGCTCTCTTCCTTAACTTCTTGTTCTGGATGGTAAGCTATATATTGTATAAGAATATCTTGATATTTCTTTTCGTTTAAAAGGTTCTTAAATATATCAGTAATTAATATATTTTGGTCGTGTTCATTACCATTAAATAAAAGATTCGGTCTCCTATTTGTTTCTTCCTTGATTATATTCCATCCTAATGAATGGAATGTAGATATACTCACCTTTAATCTATAATTTTTTCTTATTCTCTCTTCCATTTCTTTAGCAGCATTTCTAGTAAATGCAAGAGCTAATATTCTTTCAGGGTCAATATTGTCTTTTCTTCTTATTAAATAGGCGATTCTAGCTGTCAGTACACTCGTTTTACCAGATCCAGCACCAGCTACAATCAGGTTATGTTCATCATCCTTGATAATCGCTAATCTTTGATCTTCATCAAGTGGGAATTTCAATTGATCATCTTTACCCTCAAAGAATGATGAATATTCTTCTAATCGTTTTTTAATAAAAATATCGTTATAATTTGAAATAACTTCTTCTAATCTCTTAAGGTCATTTTTAATGATTTTAAGCTTCTTTCGAACTTTGAAGTAAAACCATGAAATGCGAGGAATTATAGCCGATTTTTTAATTGTCTCTATTAATTGTTGCCTTTTATTAAAAACAAGGTAGGTATTCTTATTTAAGAAGGCTTGCCAGTTGTCTTCTATTTTTTTCTTATGCTCAAACTTTTCTTGATAAATTACACGGATCTTACCCTTCGGCATAAATAATACCATTAACCACTATTAGATAATGTAAACTCTTATTTTTGAAAATAAAAATCAATTATATTTGTGAATATGTTAACTTAGAGGTATAGACTAATAATAAATATAATAAATTTAATATTAAGCATTCCGAAGAAATATACGTGCTATTTCTTTATCTTAAATTCTTTATACCTATACACTTTTTATTTTTGGTTAATAGGGTTTAAATTAAAAAAGAGAATAAAAATATTGTTAAATTATCAAATTCTATAACAATAACCGTTTCACGTTATTCCATTAATTTATATCATCTAATTTTTGATAATAAAATTAAGAATAAAATGTATTTAAAATGTGAATTGCATGGTGAAAAGCATCTTCAGCTTCAAATTGTGAAAATCTAACATCAGGATGTTGGAGTTTATTTCTAATATCTTTGAGGTAATTAAAATATCCGATTAATTTTTGATTAGTGGATTGTTGATTTTCCAATTCTGTCAATATAGATCCCCACATTTTACCTGTTGGATCATTTGAAGTAATTTTTATGTAATAATTTCTTAAAACAGATTCTATTACCCTCATTGTAATCATCGCAGCTGGTGTCCAAGTTTGTAATGAAATACATCGGCAACCATCATCTAAGTCATCTTTCTCAAGATCTGACATATTATTCCAAATTTTTTCATCGAAAAATGATTCCGCACCAAATGAAAGTTTTTCTGGATTTAGTATTGTATCAGTAGATAACTTCACTACTTTAATTTTAGTTAGCTCGTTAACAATTCTGTCTTCCCAAATAGGAATTTTTTTAATCAAATTTTCTTTTATCGCTTTAATCAATCGTTCTAATTCTTTATCTAATTTCTCAATTTTTTTTTTACTTTCTCCTTCTTTAATTTTTCTTTTTTGATTAATAATATCTAATCCCTTATTGCAAACTTCCCCAACTTTTTCTATTTCTTTTATTGTTTTTTCTTGAATTTCTAATTTTTCTAATTTTCTCTTTAACAGATTTAATGAAGTTGATATTGGTTGATAAAAAGGATTGTCACTAGGTTTAGATAGTATAGTCCAAATTTTACAAGTTCCAATAAATTTTCCAACATCAAAAATCTTTTCAAGCTCCAAATAAATTCACTTCCATGTTTTTATTTTTTTTGTCTAATTATAATCATACATATAATAATTTTAATTTTTTATTTATAATCTAAAGTGATTATACAATATAATCCAAAAAGAGTCCTTAGAATGAATGTTTGAAATTTTTAGATTTTATTTATTTTTAACTTTAAATTTCTAATTCTTAAAAATCACTAAGAATTCTCATAAAATTCATCAAAATAGTATCTTAAATTTTATAAAGAACTTATTCGATTATATAATTATAGAATCAAAACAAAATTTATACTTGATTTCATGGCAGATTTCCTCAGTAAACCTCCTTTAACCGCTACCGATGGAGAAAGATCATTTTATAGTCGGATTAAGCATGTTTTTATTGGGGAAAATCATGTAATTGGATATTTTGAGCCTGATATTGGTGGTCTCCATCCTGATTTTCTATTGCTTTCGCCCAAGTATGGGATTATTATTGTAGAAATTAAAGATTATTCGGAGAAATATCTGAAAACAATAAATAAATCAGGGAAATGGGAGAGATTAAAGGGTGAGAAGTTGCTTTTAATTGATAATCCTTTTGATCAATTGTATCAATATTGGCGTGTGATAAAAGACAGGGTAGATTATTGTCATTTTTCTGATGATATTAAAATCCCAATTATTAGGTTGGTAGTTTTTAGTAATATCTCGCAAAGTGGATATATTGCTGAAGAGGTTCGGAGAATAGTTCCAGGTAAAATCCATTTATGCTTCAAGGAAACTGTGAATAAAAATGTTAAATTTAAAGAATTTTTTAATGACATTATACCTTTAGATATTAAGCTAACTAGTAAGCATTTTGAAATATTAAGGACTAATATTATAACAACATGTCGTTTACCAGACTTGAAACAAGTTAATCTGTTAGAATACTTTTCATGTGAAGTGAAAGTAAAATTATTAGATCGTGAACAAGAAAAATTTGCAAGACAATTAGGTGAAGGACACAGATTGATTTTTGGAGTTGCTGGAAGTGGAAAAACAGTTGCTTTGATTGCCCGTGCGAGAATTCTAGCCAAACGTCATCACGATTGGAAGATTCTCATTTTATGTTATAACAGGCTTCTAGCAAAAATGATTTTTCATATGTTAAATCCACAAGATTATGATGCAGATATAACCATTAATACATTTCATGGATGGGCGAGGAGCTATATTTTGAATACTGATAATCATTTTGCTACTCAATATCAAAAAGCGGAGCAAGAAGCCGAGAAAAAGCAAGAAATGAACGAATTTTTCCAAAAGTATATACCTAAATTATTTTTATCAATGTTGGAATCTCAAGGTAATAATATTCTACAATATGATGCGATTTTAATTGATGAAGCTCAAGACTTCGAAAAAGAATGGTTCCTTCCAATAATGAAAGTATTAAATCCTGAAACCAACTCACTATTAGTCACCTGTGATGGTCTTCAAGGAATTTATGCACGAAAAAGATTTCATTGGTCTAATGTTGGAATACAAGCAAAAGGAAGGGTAAGAAGGTTTGATAAATCTTATCGGATTCCAATTGAAATTGGTATTTTAGCTCAAGAAGTTTTGCCAGAAAATCTAAAAAATATGCTAGATCAATTTGATGAGTTTATTTCAACTAAAGATTTCATTGGTTCTCATGGAATTGTTGAAATTATGGTTTCTGAAACACGAAATGAAGAGTATACGAAGTTAACCAATAAAATAACTCACCTTTTAAAATATCCTCAAGAAGTTTTAATTCTTTTTAAATATAATATGGCTAAATTAGAGTATAACCATCCATTTCTTGAATCTTTGAGAAATTATAATATTGAATGGATAGACTTACAAAAATATAATTATGAATCACCTGGATTATTGATCGGGACATTATATGGAACTAAAGGTTTAGAATCTGATACGATTATAATTCCGGAATTAGATACCTATAATTCAGATAAAGATCGCCAATTACTTTATGTTGGAATGACACGTTCTCGTAAAAGGTTAATTTTGAGTGCTAATAAGTCTACTGAATTGATAAAGTCGTTAGAACCATATCAAACTTAAGTCTCAATCTGGCAAATAGGACAAAGATGTGAACCAATTAAAATAAACCTATTTGTGGGAGTAATAAATTGTGAATCAATTAAATCTTGTGCTAAATTTTTATTTTCAGAATAATCTTTTAAAATGAATTCATTTGAAGCAAGTTCCATTGAATTATTCATTATAGAAAGTTCAGCTATTGGTTCGCCACTATTATTGTAAACAAAAACAGCAAGTTGACCATTTAAGTAATGTTTTGTATGAAGTTCTTTCTTGAAATCTTTTTGATTTTTTATCATTTTTTTCATAAATTAAGATAACATTATTCTTTATAAATGAAAAAAGTGTATTTAAAAAATGATTTATGATTGATAGCAGAAGTTTAATTAACTAAAAAAAATCAATATGTAGTTGGACGTTAATAAATTTGGAGCAAGCATTAGAATAGATAATCACACTGATTATAGAATAAATATACTTAAAAATAAACATAGAATCTCTAAAATAGAAAACTAATATAATTGAGTCGAAAAAACCAAAATTCTAAAAAATCATTTTGGATCTTCAAAATAATTCTAATTTTTTGGAGGGGGTACCAAGGGGGACAAAAGAGAGAGAGAAAGGATTAGGAAAAAATTAAATTTTAATATAAATTCTAATTCACTGATCTTTTCTTGAATATCAGACTTTATAATTGGTCGAGACGACTCTATTTCTTTTAAAAATTCTTTATGCTCCTTAGGACTTAGAAGATTTTTCGTCATCATTAAATTTTTTTCCTGTTGCATTAGAAAAGGTCCTAGCTGTTGAATAATATTATCTTTCTTTTCCTTTTCCATAATATTTTTTCTGCTATTAGCACTTCTTTTTATTCTTCTTTTTCTTTCGTAAGTCTTTAGGTAATTTCATAATGCATTTCTAAATTCTTTATTTACATAAATAAATTCTTAAACCAAATCTTTAATTCTTGGACACTCATAAGTCATTCCTCCATTTGGAGAGTCACTTTAATTTTTTCTAAATCGTTATAAACTGGACAAAAGATAAGACCAATATCTGTTAAACTAATGAATTTATTACGACCTTCACGTCTCTCTTTAAGATATCCCTCTTCAATTAATTTTGAAACTACTCGTGAAATCGTTGGTAAATCGATTTTAAAGTGAGATTTTTCACAAAGTTCCCTTAATTGAGAAAGATTATATTCGATTTCGTGAAATTGAACCTCTATTTCATTATTTGACTGATTTTTTATATTTTCATACATAATATTTAGGATCTTTTTCCCCTTTTTTGAGATCTCAATTGATTTAAAAAGTAGATTTTTCTCAAAATTCTGCTTATTAAAATAAAATCCCTCCACAATTTTATCCGACTCAATTTGTGATGCTAAATATAAAGCCATTCGTAATTCAAATATCCCAGCAGTTAAATTACAGCTAACTTGATAACCTTTTTCGTAAATGAAATTAATTATTGCTCTAAAATATCTTATTAAACTAACCAATTTCTCTTGAGGTTCTAATTTAATATATAAGTACTTAATTTTTTCAGAATCTGGAAAATCCTTCTGTAGCTGCTCAAACTCTTGAATTTTATCCTCAATCATTTCCCAGTGTCTCGGAAATTCTCTTTCAGGTTCAACTCCAATGAATATAAACCATCTTATATCTGGATCTTTCCGGTGAGCTAAATCGATCCAATAATGTTTTCCTCCATAAATCATTATTTGACAAGTTTTCATCAATTTTATAAAGTTTATTTATAAATATAAATATTGTGCTTTTTTTGAAACAGTTGTATAAATTCACAAAGATTTAAATAATGCAATTTACATTATTTTTATAAATTTTATTTTGGATAAATAAAGGTGATTTAATGACTAAAAAGAAAATGACAAAAAAAGTAGCCAGTAGAATACAGTCTCATCCAGATAAAACTGGAAAAAACCAAGATTTTAAAGCTAGGGTTCAAAGAGCTGCAGCTAAAAACAAACAAAAATAATACTAAGATTATAAAGAATATTTTTTTATGAAAATAGACAACTATTTAGAAATAGATCGTTTCAAATTAATAAATTAGTATATAAAAAAAGACAATATCACTTAAAAGAATTAAAATGGAGGATTATCAATTAATTTCAATATTAAAAGTAATCGAAAATAAGTATCTAGATATTATAAAGAGAGCAAGAGAATTATCCTTTATTAATTTTCTTAAATTGAACGATGATGAGATTGTATTTTTTAGTAAGTTTCCAACAAAAGAAAAAATCATTTTCTTGCCTAAAAAACGAGATTCTTTTTATACATACTCATTGGAAAAGGAGCAATGCTTTGAATTAAATCATTACGAACTTCGAAAAGATATCGTATTTAATTTGTCAAATCATACGAAATTTATAGAAAAGCTCCCTAATTATGGTTTTTTTAACTGTTATTATAGAGGAAATCGATTCAAACTTTTTGAATTTAGGAAATTAACAAAAAATTTCATTATTCTTGTTAAATGTCCAAGATATTTGTTCAGAATATTAAAAAAAGAACCATATGTAAAATTACAATTTGGGAAATTGACAGAAATTATCTTTCCGCAAGAAGAGTTAGGGATTTTATACAAATTAAATAATGTTGATCAAATAGATACCTTAAAATCCTGGCCTCAAAATGGGAAGGTCGGATTGTTCCTATATAGTATAAACGAGGAAAAATGTTTACCATTATTTGATTCCACTATTTATCAATATAGATTTCTAATTCAAGCATTAAAAGATGTAATTTTTCCAAAAAATCAAATTGCAAGTGATTTAAAAGATTTATTAAAAAACGATAGTATTTCTTTGAGCAATCAAACAGATTTTAATGAAATAATTCAAGATAATAACCAATTTAATCTTAACAGCAGCCAAAAAGAAATATTAAAAAATTTGTTTAAGGGAGAGCGATTTGTATTATTTGATTCCCCAGCAGGAACGGGAAAAACTACATTGATTTTACTCTTTGGTTGGTTTTGTTCTCAAATATTAACAAGAAAAATTTTATTTCTCTCTCACGATCATGCCGTAATGAATAATTTGGAATTAAATTTTAATCAATATAAGCCTAAACATTTATCTTGTAGAATAGGAAACCCCAAAAAGGCAAAAGATTCAAAATTGCATTTTGAACAAAAAAATCAATTTTTTTGGGAGAGTTGTTGCAGTGACGTGGATAAAAATATCCAAAAGTACGAAAATATGGATGTTAAAATGGCAGAACTCTTAAAAGAATGGCTTTCATTTATAAGTGAGGATAGTGGAAAGAATTTATTCAAAAAACTTGCATTTAATTCAGCAAGAATTATATTTGGAACGATAAATGGTTTGGAATATTATAAAAAAAGAGAAATTTTAGATTATTTTTTACCATTTGATTATGTCCTAATAGATGAATCGTCAAAAATCCAATTTCCTATGCTTTTAAATGTTGCACTTTTCTCTAAAAATTGGATCGTATCAGGGGATAATTATTCCTTACAACCTTGGTTTGATTATTATGCAGAAAAACCTGAAGACATCGAACCATTATATTTTTCAATACAAAAGAATTTTCCATTTTTAAATAAAAATCATAAGATAGAATTAAAAAAAATTTATAACAGACATCCACTTATTGTGGAACTCCTAATAAAAACTATCTATAAAGATGAGATAGAATCTTATGAGTACGAAAAAAATCAAATTTTTGACATTAAAGAAGAAACTCAATTTGGTAAATTGACTGTTTCATTAGGCCCTTTTATTTTTATTGACACCTCACTCCTACAAATCAATTCCGTCCACTCTGAAAAATACCTTGATAGGTATTCCAATGAAAATGAAATTAAAGTGATTCAAGATATATTGAAAGTAATTTGTAATCAAAAATATTGGAACTCTGAATATATTGAATTGAATAAAAAACCAACAATATGGATAACTTCTCTTTTTAATTCTCAAGTTGAAAAAATCAAAGAAACATTGTCGAATAGTGAGTTTCAGAATTTCATTGCAGACAATTTCAAAAACGACACAGAAGAGAGAACAACGATACAAATCAAGATTTCTAATGTAACAGAATTCGTTAGCCAAGAAGCGGATATTGTATTATGGAGTCTGTCGTATGCTCCAAAAAAATGGTTAAATAAGAGAAGGAAAAGTGATTTACGCTTACACCCGCAATTTAGAAAATACAATCATTTGTATTTTATACCAACGCATGTTAAATCTAAGTTGATAATTATCGGTTGGTTGGATGTGTTTAAAAATATTTCTCAAGAATTAAATTCACTCATTCCTAAATACTCAAAAAGAAAAGAGATAATTCAAAGAGATTTAATTCGCAGATTGGAAACACTCTATCAAAGTATCTTGAAATCTGGCGACATAAAAATTGTTCGAATAAAACCAGAGAAATAGGTGGCACAAATACTAAAATTTAAAGAATTCAGTCTAGAAAAAGAAGAAGAGATAATTGAAAATCGCGTTTCAAATGTGATTATCGAAAGAGAAGACCCCTATAAAAAATTAGGTTTATTTATCCTAAAATACGCAGAACTAAAGGGAAGTGATGGATTTTCAAAAAACGAGTTATTAAACGATTTTGGACTTATTGACGATTTATGTCAAGAAATAATCCGTAATTTAACGGAAGGTGAATTTTTAGCAACCAAAATTGATAATCCCGAACAATATATTTTATCTGAAGGTGGAAAATCAGCTATAATAAAAGGGATAATAAGTTGGAAGGAAGTTAAAGATTTGACTCTATACTTTTCTCGTTTCCCCAAATATTTCATTCCAAATTTCCTAATTCCATTTAATAACAACAAAAAATTGAATAGTAAGAAAAAAATAAATCCTTTCTTTAAACAAATTTTAGATAACTATAGCAATGCAAATACTATTTTTGGGATTCCAGAGCAAATTAAAGGAGTACAAGATGGTGGAATTGAGAAGATTTCTATTTTAGATAAAAAAAAAATAAGGTTAATCGTAACACCAAAGTATTCTGATAATAACGAAAGAAATTTTATAGTTAAGTTAAAATGTTTTCCGTGGTATTGGCGGGAAATTATTGACGATTCCCACCCAGAAATAAATGAGCTACTTATAGATTTGAAAAATTTTGCACCAGAACATATTTTAAAAGAAGTAATACTATCTCAGTTTAACCAAAAAGATAATAATTTAGACATCAAGCTCGTATGGGACAATACATTAAATAAATGGATTTTAAATATAATCGACATTAATGATGATTTCATTGATGATTTCATCGAAATAATGCGGGGTTTCAATTATTTTTACGAAAAATACTTGGAAAACCCAGAACAAAAGATAATTATCGATTACAGAGATAAAAATAACAGATTTTGGAAGTTTAAAATTAAGATTCAGATGGATTTTTCGCCAAATAATGTAAAATCTTTTTTTCTAGGACTATTAAGCGTAAGGTTGGTTAAAGAAATCAAAGATATCAGAAATTTAAAAAATACATTAAAAATTATACACGATAGATTTTGTAAGATCTCCGATATTATCTTCCCCCTTCCAGATATAGATGGTATTAAAGATTATTTATGGTCTTCGCAAAATTATGAGGGTGCATATTTATTGATGTATGAGGAGGATTTTAAAAATGGTGGATGATACTTTACAACTTTATTGGACAAATCCCGATAAAAACGACTTTTCTATTGAAAGTAAAATTCTCGAAATGATTGATTTAGCAAAGAAAAGGATTTTTCTATGTAGCTTTTTGATTAATTCCGAGCTGATTGTTGATGCATTATTAAAGAAAGCCTATGAACTAAGGGGACATGTTTATTGCCTTACAGCTATTGATGAAAATTTTATTAAATATGTCTATGATGAAAATTTAGAGCCAATTTATGAGAAATATAATTTCAAAGCACTTCAGAGGTTATCTGGAAACGATGCGAACACTCATTCTTCCATTGCAATTAGGGGGCATAAAAATGCCCATGCTAAATTCATAATAATAGATAATGACGAAGCTTTTATCACATCCGCGAATTTCACGCATTCTTCTTTCAAGGAGTCAGTTGAAATTGGTTTTCACAGTAAAAACCAAGATATAGTCTCTCCTTTAGTTCAATTGTTTAAAGATTGCTATTTAAAAAGACATACCGATCTTCAAGGTTTTAAAAACAAATCTATTACAAATTATTCTCTTTATCATTATAAAGACGAGATTCAATTACCGGATTTCAAATATTTTAATAATAAATTAAATCTCAGAGAAAGCTTAATTTGGACTTATGATTTTCACAAAAAACCTATGTTAAATGGATTTGAAAATTGTACAATAAAAAATAGTATATTAGAATTAATTAAATCAGAGAAAAAAAATATAGATATTTTCACTTATTCAATAAAGAACCTTGAAAATTCAGAGATTTTTAAGATCTTAATCGATAAGATAGAGAACGAACATCTTAATGTTAGAATTCTAATTTTCTGTAATAAAAAGAATCAACCATATCTCACTGATACAATAAATCACTTATTACAACTAAGTAGAAATAATCAAAATTTCGAAATTAAAGGGTTCAGTAAATTTCACGCGAAAGGAATGATAACAACGGAGGGAATTATTTTATCGTCAGCCAACTTAGATGGAAATTTGGGTCTCAATGGTAATTTTGAGACTGGAATAATTTCAAAAGATGAAGAACTAAAAACCCAAGTTCAAAATTTCTTTAATATCTTTTACAACCATAGATATTCAATAAGAATATAAGTAAAAATTTGTTCATTTTTATTACTTTAATCTTAAATCTTTTCTGATTTTAATAATCCTTTACCAATTTTCGTTAAATAATAATAAGTATAGTTTTGTTCTCCATGTTCTTTAATATCTTTTTCAACAACACCAATATTATAAAAGAATTCTAAAGCTACAATTTTTAAAGTGAAAAAGGGATTTAAAAATGTTTTAAAGATTTATTTGATGAATGAGTGAATTTATAAGTAATTAATAGTCAAAAAAGAATATAAAATGAGCAAAATTAATTCAAACAACTGCAAAAGTAGTTATAAAGGACTACTCAAATTGAGAATAGATATATTTTTGATAAATATTGGGAATTGGACACAAAAAAAAGGGTGAATTGGTTTAGTAATAATTATATTAAGCTATTTAAAAAATTAGACAAGACTGGTTAATATTGGTGAACTCCCGCTATATTTTTTTTCAAAATAATAACTTGAAGGTTACTAAATAAAAAATACTTTTGATTCATTAATATTAATTTACTTATCATAATATAAATTCGTGAAAAATCACTTTCGCGAAGATTTATAATATAGAGGTATATATGAGAGTGTTATTTAAGTAATATTACGTAAGATAATGAATTAGATCTAGTCTGACGAATTAATTCTAATAACAGAGGCAGCTGTTTAATAACTTCACACTCAGTTAAGATTAATGAAAACATCAACAGAGTAATGATCTGATCCAGAAATTGCATAGGCAGTATCTCCAGTGGTAGAGTTGATAATTTTGGAAGATAAAAATTAATTGACATAAATAAAATCGATACGGGGATCATAGCTTGGATAAGTTACACCCCAATCAGTAGGATTCAAAGTTCGATGAAAATCAGTCCAATCATGAATTGCAGATGAATAAGCACTATAATCACTTCCAGCCCTATACTTAATAAGGAGGGATATAATGAGATGATTAGGTATATTCAGACAAAAGTTCAAGAGATAGTAGAAAAAAGAAAACGAAATTAAAAATTAAATCCCAAGTAATTAGGAAGGGCAACACGGGGGAGGGAGATACTAGAGAGAGAAGGAATAAATTGCAATGAATAAAAGTCGAGTTAGATATAAATTTTTATACTAGAATCTTTTAGGAGCTTAATTACTTCTGTAAAATTTGAAAGTTTATTTTCTTCTTGAATTCACCTTTCCTTAGATAAGTAGATTTTATATTTGGACAATTAGAATAAAAAATATAAAGAAAATTATTATTAAATACTTGCTACATTCAGATTCGCATATAAGGCAGGATGATCAGATTCAAATCCACCTGTATAATGAATATATGTCATTGATTCATTCAAATGGTGTGAGACAAATATATGGTCTATTCTTTCATCTGGAATTATACGCTCACCAGGAAGGTTCGGATCGACTACGGCATTTGCTGGATTAGCAGCAGATACTAATTCCCAAGAATCATAGAATTGAGCAATGGTAATATTATATTGCTCTGTATTAGGTTCAAAATTAAAATCGCCCATTAAGATTACATTCTCTTTTCCTGCAGTTACTGTTAAAAGATTTTCTTGCTGGACTATTTGTGTCCTATCTCCTGTAGTTGTATTTCTATAATTTCCAAGATGAGTGACAAAGATATTGAAGGTTTTTGTACCTACGATAATTTGAGCCCAAATTGTTGCGGCTTGTTCTTCTACACATTCCATATAAAACGTACGAGCATTTAAAATAGGATATTTTGACAATAATGCTATTCCAAAAGTTCCAGTAACAGTTTTGGGTCCAAAATATGAGTAATATCCGAAAGTATTACTAATGTATCGCACAAAATCAGTATTTCCATTAGCGATTCGATCAGTATCCGATTCTTGTAAACCAATAATGTCCGGGTTTAGATTCTGAATAACAGAGGCTTGTCCTTCAAAATTCATGTTTCCAGGCTCATCAGCACCCTGTTGAATATTATATGTTAAAATTGAAAGAGTACTATTGTCAATGGGTGTTTGTACCTTAGGTAATTCAACAATGAAGCCTCCCAGAATTGTCCCTACAGCAATAATTCCAATAATTATAACGCTTTTATACCCCTTAATTATATTATTTCGTGAGATTTTCGAAAAAATTAAAGATTTTTTCTTTACTAAAAAGATTGGTAAAAGCATTATTACTCCGCCGATTAAAAATACAAGCCAAATCTTATCTCTGAATATTGGACCAACAATTGGAATGTAATCCCAAGTAGTGGTAAATACTGCTGAAAAAATCATAAGAATCAAAAAAATCGCGGATGCAAAAAATGCTGCTCCCATTTTTCGAGTTGACGGTCGACTTCTAAATAGTTCCCTTAATAAGATTACAAAATCAATTAATATAATCGGAGAGAGAAAAAGCATTACGTATAGTACAATTTGATGGAATATAGTCGTATCTGGAGCAAAGTAGGGGTAAGAGGAAAGAAAAGGAAACGGAACTTGATTTAGCCCAATCGTAAGCGTCATCATTAAAACGAACAATCCATTCCATAATAAAATACCCTTAAAAGGAATTTTACTAATCAAATCAGGCTTTACAATAGCAATTATTATAAAACCAGTTATTAATAATATGAGAATGGATGTTATTGCCATGAAATCTCCTTCTGCCCATCTTACAATAACAGCAGGACTATTAAAAGCAAAATAACACAATATTAAAACACCAAATAACCCCAAACATAGAGCTAGAATTTTCCATTTACTTCCCATTTTTCCCGTATTACTTACATCATCTGGATTAACTTTTATCCTGTCGGGATTTGCTAAGTTTATCATCATTATTGCGGCTATAACAACAAGAATCCATCCTATCCATTGAAATCCGAATGATAAAGATATATCAACCGAAGATCCAAGTGTTCTAAATAAAATTGATAGTGCCAGTCCGAAACCTAAACTAATTCCTAGCATTAATCCACTTTTTTCATCATTTTCCAAAGATTTTTTTTGAAGATATGCCGGGAAAAAAATCATAAACGAGCCAACACCTAACCCAGTAATTATCATTTTTATTTGTGTCTCAAATAGTGGCTGTAAAAGCCTACATATAATCATTATTTCTCCAAAGATTACCATTACTTTACTAGGAAAGTTCTTTTTAAAAAACAATAAAACAATTGGAGTTAATAGAAACAAAATTGCTGCGATATTCTCATTTATCCCCGTCACAATAAGGTTTAATAGATAAATAGATTCCACGAATTCCGTTATCTGCTGAAAAAAGAATAGAAATAATATGCTTAAAAGAATCAGTTCAGAATAATACTTACTTAAATGTTTTTTATAAATTTCCATAATTGTATAATAATATAGTTTCAATATATAAATCTTAATTGTTTGATTGTTTAATTACACAAAAAAAATATAATTTACTATATCAAGTAGCGCTCGTTCTATGAAATCAATTGAGCATTCATTATCTATATTTTCAAAATTCGGCATTTCTTTGCCTCTCACATAGAGCATAATCGATTATTAAAGTAATAATCATTAGCAAGTTATCATAATTTTATAAAAGATTTATTTTAGTATTTGGTTCGCAAGCTTTATAATGCAAATTTTAAGTAAATTTTGCACTAAAATTCCTTCGAAATCAGACTCTGAATTTACCTTTCGGGTTGATTTATTTGATTAAAATAAAAAAATAATAACGTTGATGATAATTTAAGGTATAATTTAATACTTTTTTCGAATTATAATAACAGTTTGGCGAAGATTTATAATATAGAGATATATTTGATAGTGTTATTTAAGTAATATTACGTAAGATAATGAATTGGATCTGGTCTAAGGGATTAATTATAATTGCAGAAGGAGCCATTTAATAACTTCACACTCAGTTAAGATTAATGAAAACATCAACAGAGAAATGGTCTGATCCAGAAATTGCATGGGCAGTATCTCCAGTGGTAGAGTTGATAATATTGGAAGATAAAAATTGATTGACATAAATAAAATCGATACGGGAATCATAGCTTGGGTAAGTTACACCCCAATCAGTAGGATTCAAAGTTCGATGAACATCAGTCCAATCATGAATTGCAGATGAATAAGTACTATAATCACTTCCAGTTTCAGGATTGTTATAAGGGGGAACCATCATACTTAAAGGACCATAACCAAGCCCGCTCTGAAGATTATTAAGGCCCCAATCTTCAGGAGAAAAGGAGTTTAAATCACCCAAATAAACTATCGGTATATCTCCTAAATTATCCATATCAAGCAATATCAACAAAATAAAATCAAAAATTATTAAAAATCCATCTTAATTTACATTGACGGGAACAAAAAAATCGTTTTATTGGTTCTTGACATATATTAATATGATGATATTCCTTATTCCACTTACTGCCCACGATGTTTTTACCACAGAATTCACAATTAGGCACTATTATTTTCTCTTCTTGTTTAATCTCTTTCAATCCCTCTATCATTTGTGATATTGCGTTTAATTTGTCCATGTTGCTCATAAAATAATGATCTCAAATATATGTTTGTTAATCTTATAAGCCTTTTATATATAAGTCAAAAAATGGAAAAAAAATTCCCGCACGTATCGAAAATGTGTAATAAGTATATCGATTCTGGGAGAAATATGAAAAGATGGAATTTTTTCATGTCGGAAGAAATAAACCATATGCCCAAAAATGTGATATTTTATACATTTAATCATTAAATCCTTGTTTCTCCAATTTTAATTCTACGTATTGATAAAAATCTTCTAATATTTAAATTTGAAGTGTATGAAGCCTTGAAACGGGTTCTTTAATTATTTTGTGTAGGTTTATTTTTATAGAACTAGGGCTTAAAAAAAAAATAAAAAAAATTAATCATTACTCGATAAGTTAGAAAATAAGTTTTTGGTTGTAACCAAAACTTAGAAAAAATAGAATTAATTATCTTCTATGCTTTTTATAACACTCTCGACAATAAACAGGTCTGCCTTCCGTAGGCTGAAATGGAACTTCGCACTCGTTGCCGCAGTCGGCACATGTGGCTTTGTGCATCGTTCTATTGCCATATTTTCTATTAGACATACTTTCACCAAATTTTAATTTTATACTTGAAACTTTGAAATATCTCTGTTCAAGCATGTAAGATATATTTTTAAATTTAATAAACCTTGGTATTATGAAAAATAAACTTCAAAATTCTGTTAGAAAATATCTTGGTTATTTTTAGTATAATAGGGTTAAATTGAGGTATTTTGAATAATTACTCCATCAATTAAAATCTGTCTTTCTTCTATAACCCCTTGCTGGTCGGTTGCCGTAAAAGTAATTATAGTTGTTCCAGAAAGACTCTCACCTTCAGTTGGTTTCGTAATATTAACAATTGGTGGAATATTATCTGTAGTGTTTATTATTATATACACAGAAACTATTGATATCGTAGATATTATTATAAAGATCCCAATAATAGCTAAAAATTTCTTACCTTTCATCTAATCACATTTTAGTAGTAATTATAACCAGTTGAATTCAATATTTATTGATAACCTTAGAAATTTTATCCATCAAGATTTCAGCAAATAAAATAATTTACGAGTCCTAATAAATACCGCTTCAATTCTGAAGTAGTATAACATCTTTTTTTTTAAAGTTTAGAATAAATGAAATTCAGTTATTTCACGTAATCCTCATATATCTTGGTTTTAATGATTCTATCGTAGGAAATTATCTAAGAATTTATCAAATTTAAACATTAGATATCACTTTGTTTCTTTTCTTAAAAGAAAAATTTTATATTTTTAATTTGCAAACGTTTCACGAAATATTTAGTAGGAAAATTTTTTTTATCATATTTTAGCCAAGTTTAAAATCTTTTACAATTAAAAATTTTGCAGATGAATTGCATTATTATTTAAGAATTTACATAAGAAAGAATAAGCCAATACTGAAAATCTTAATATTTTGTTTTCTAAATGCGACCCAGAGAATCTTATATACACTTGGAACATTTTTGATTAAAATTAAATTTAAATAATGAAAAAGTAGAGTAATAATTTCAATATTAATTCTTATTTGAAATAAATTGTTTTTAGGGTTTGTCTAATACAAATATTTTTGCTAATATTTATGGCAAACGCCCAAATATCATCATCCCATGTTTTATCTCCTTCTTCAAGATTTAGCGCTTTATGAATTGCTTTTATAGCATAAGAGGAAATAATTTTTATATTGGTTTTAGACTTTTCATCAATATATTTTTTAACTGCTAATTTAATTTGTTCTCGTCCAATTTCTACGGATTTTACAGCAACTGAAGGTTTTTCTATTGTAGACTCTAATGATTCTTTTAATTCGCTAGTTGGAGTTTCTGTTATTTTAGTAAATGAAGTTATATCTAATATTTCTCCTGGAACTTTAGGAATTTTTGTTAATTTTGGTAAAGTTTTCAATTTTTCTCTTAATTTTATCGGAGATAAATCTAATTTATTTAGAATAAATTCTATTTCTTCAATAGTTGGTTTTCGCTCAAAAATTTCCTCAAAATAAACCATAAATGAAATATATCCTAATTCCAATTCATTTAAAGGACTAATACGACCTAAATTAATTTTTAATTCATCTGGAATATTGTATCTATAACGTAGATCTAGAGGTACATTAGTAATCCAAGTAACATAATCTAAAGCATTTTCTTTTAGCAAAAGATAGGTTTTTTCTATATCCTTTTTTGGGACTTCCTTTGATTTTCGGTATATTTTTACCTCAATTCCCAACTTCTTAATTAATTCTGGACTCAGATTTCCGAAAAATTCTAAAAAAATATCTGGTTTTTTATTAGATATTCCTAAAGGTGGTTCATGTTTTACATCTGAGAGATAACTATAATCCTGATGATTCCGTAATATTTCAAAAAAATTACAAAGAGCCATTTCTACCTTTGTAGATCTATATTTATCTTGGATTTTACTATCCAATAATTTTTCCCTTAATTCTTTTTGCTCTATATATGATAAAGCTACATCATCTCTTTGCCTAAATGCTTTAAACGCATCGAAAAAGCTCTCTATATATTCCAATTCATTATTTTTTTTGTATTTTTCAATTAATTCATATAAATTTTTTAGAGTATTTCGTAAATCTTGTCCATTGTTATCGTATAAATATTTAATACTATTGATTCCAAAAGGGAACAATGCTTTGCTAGGGGGTGGTTGATAATTAAACTTACTCCAAAAAATCACTAAATATCTATTAATTATTTCAATTACAACATTTGGATCCAAGCTAGTTAAAGCAATGGTTTTTGACCAATTGTCTAATTGTAATCTTTGATCTTCTTGTAATACCTCATCAAATGCACCATATGCATCCAATGTGCCTGATAAGATAATGGTTAGGAATTTTTTTTGTCTTAGATTTAAAAGTAGGGAAAATAAGTTTGAATAGACACTTTCTTTTTGTTGAGAAATACCTGCCTCTAAATGATCAATTATGATAATTAAAGTTGTTTTTTCATCAAATGCCCAACGAAACAGTTCAATAATCTCATCTATATATTTTGATGCATCACTATCAGTTTGGATATTATATCCACTATAAGAGTCATATCCTCTAAATGCATTTAAAGAACGCATTAATTCAGGGTTTTGTGTATGAGCTTTCCAAAAAACAAGAAGAAAATTTAGCTCAATAGGGATATAATTCTTTAATACAATAGAATTATTATTCAATAAATCAAACATTTTTTGATTAAAAATAGGATTTTTAATTTTTTCTTCAATATATTCAGAGTTAGAAATTAGATGTTTTATTTCTTCACCAGAAAATTTATTGGAAAGTTCCTCATAAAGTCTACCACTAGCATTTTTAAAGATTTTTATAAACTTATTAATTGAGTTGAAAAGAAGTTTATTGATAATATCTGGTTTTTCTATTTTAGAAATAATTTGTCTATATAAAGACTTCATTTTAAAATCATCAGGTTGAGCACTAGTTTCCAAATAGATAATTGGTACTGAATATTTTTTTTTAATTTCATTTGCACACCAACAAATTAAAGTAGATTTACCAATTCCTTGCTTACCCATAACTCTTATTAATATTGGTTGAAAATGAGTGATGCTATTATTAATTTCATTTACAATCTCATTTAAATTATCATCTCGACCATAACAAAAGAGAGGAGGATTATTATAATAATTTACTGCAAAAGGGGGTTTTGGAAACGGATTTTCATATAAGGGATTTAATATTGTTGGTTTACATTTTTTTAACCAATCTTTACTCTCTTTAATTAATTCTAATGGCATATTTTTATATTTTATATTATTTCAGATTTGATTTTTAAATTTAAACCATACAAAAGTTTTTCCATCTTGTCTAAGAGGTTCTCCCTCAAATTCTTTTCCTGGTTGTAAATCAATTTTATAATCCGTAAATAACTTATATAATTCAGAATGTATTTTCTCATTAGGCCAAGGTAAATATTCTTTTATACTCTCTGTTAGAGTGGATATTGGAATAAAATCTCCGAATTTCTTTTCAATTGAATTATAAGATACCTTTAAAAATCTGAAAAATTGATCTTGGGATATGTCTTCTATTAAATCTGTATTTTTTGTAGGTAAAAGAGTATTCTCTAAATTTTTTAATCTATATTCAAAATTATTTAATCTTAAGAAAATATTTTGAATATTTGATTGAATTTCACTTAACAAGGAAGTATCAAATGTTAGTTGTACTGGTGTTTTTGGAATGGTTTTTCTTTCCTTTTTTTTTTTCCATTGTTCATACCCTTTTGTTATTTTTCCACGCCAAATTGCATGTTTTCCTGTTTCCTTTTCAAATTGCTTTATTAATGAATCTTCATCTTCTGTTTTCATTTAACCTAACATCTTTAGTCCATAATTATTTTTAATCTTTCTATTTTTATTTTAGACTTTTAAGTTAATATATTTAATCAATTATTTCTTCTCAAAAATATTAATAATTTAAGTGGATTTAAGAAATCAATTACCTTTTTAAAATCAACTACTTTTTTTTAAGAATAAAAATTCTAGTTTTTTCATTTAAATAATCTTAACATTAATAAAAAATATATTTTTAAATTTTTATCGGTTTAAAATCTATAAATATTCATATTACCGAGATTTATAAATAATAAAGAGAAAATACGATGTAGAGAACAAGATATAGTTCATAAGATGTTAAGCAATGAGTAAATGCGATAAAAATAAAATAACCTCCGGAACTAAAGAGTGGGCTGATACCAATGTCAATTGTTATTTTGGTTGTTCAAATGATTGCAGATACTGCTATGCTAAAAAAATGGCTATTAGGTTTAAAAGGAAAACCGAAAAGAATTGGAAGGTAATGATACCAAATGAAAAGGTAATAACTAAGAATTTTAAGAAAAGGCACGGTCGAGTTATGTTTCCAAGTTCTCATGATATTACTCCCAAGTCCTTGGAGAATTGTATAATTGTTTTAAAAAGATTATTAAAAGCAGAAAATGAGGTTCTAATTACGACAAAGCCAAATTTTTCTTGTATTAAGAGAATTTGCGATTCCTTTACTGAATATCGAACTTTAATTCAATTTAGATTTACGATAACTTCACTTAATAATGAATTATTAAAATTTTGGGAACCAAACGCACCGAGTTATGAAGAGAGGTTTGAATCGTTAAAATATGCATACAATGCAGGATTTAAAACAAGTGTTTCTATCGAACCTTTCTTAGATAAGAACCCAATTCCATTAATCAAACAGTTATCACCATTCGTAACAGAGTCAATTTGGATTGGAAAAATGAATTACATTCGCAGAAATAACTTCCAAGGAAATTATAAAAAATATTATGATTTGATTAGAGAGAATTATGGTATTGAAAATATTAATCTATTATTAAATGAAATAAAACAAATAACTGATTGTAGAATTAATTTAAAGGATAGTATTAAGATACTTCTTTCGAGATATTCTAAAGAAAAGTCAATTAATTATTTTAATAAAGCTATTAAACCAATCCCTCGCTATTCTTAATTTTTAACAATAATTTTTTAAACTACTGCTTTTTAAATAAAATCATATTTGCGTTCTTAATTATGTTGTTTTTAATATTGAAACTAAATTTTATTGGATAATAATTATAGAAGTAATAAATTTATCTTTAAACAGCAATTTAATTTATTTGAAGGAAAGGAAAAATTTTACAAATTTGAAATATTATTATCATGTTAGATCTTCAATTTCCAGAACATACTGAAGAGAAATTAGAGTCATTAAAATTTTATTATAATATATGGTTTGATATTGTTAAGAGGCAAAAAACTTATATTATTGATACTAACGCAGGAACTGGTTATAACTTAATTGGAAAAAAGAAAAGAAAAATTTTAGGATCTGCCCTTTTGGCTGTCGATTTATTCAAAAAGAATACTTATAAAACCCTAAAATTGATTTTTTTTGATATTAACCAAAATAATTGCGAGTTATTAAAAGAAAATATTTCAAAATATTTATCTATGAACAATATTAATGCAAAATTGGAAGAAGACATAATTATTCATCCTTATGATTGGAGTACAAAATTGAATGATATTTTAAAATCAACTGAAGATGGAATTAGATTATTTTTTTTAGATCCTAAAGCTATTAAATCACTTCCTTGGAAAAAATTATTACCCCTTGTTCAAAAAGGAAAAAGCATATTTGGATATAAAGAGAGTGGGATTGAGATATTATTAAATTGGGCTTGGCATACTGTAAGGAGAAAACTGGGAAAATACTATAGACTTAAACGTTTAAGAGAATTTGATCCAAATTCTACTGATAAAAATACGGAAAATGATATAGTTCATTTAGATAATTTCTTCGGATCAATAAAATGGCGTAAAGTTGCTGATAAATACCCAAATAATATTTTTAAAGGGAAAATGGTTAGAAAAATTGAACGTTTAAGGGATGAGTTAATAAAGGCTTATGCTTTAGAAATTTATCAATATTTTAAGTATGTTAAAATTCATTCTATATATACAAGGAAATCAACGAAACATAAGACAATTAAAGGAAGGGGAAAAGTCAAATATTTTCTCATCTTCGCTTCTAATTATCATGGTGCATTAGATATTATTGATATAAAATTCAAGGAATATAGGGATAAAAAAGTTTATATAACTGATTCAGAAAATCAAACAAAAATTGATCATTTTTTATCAATCAAAACTAAAAAGAACTACCTTAAAAAAAATGAGAGTAGTCAATTATCTGATAAGATAGAAATCCTAGAAAATGAGTTAGGGAAGGAATTATTTACTAAAAATAAGCAGATAATAACCTTTTTGTATGAAAAAAAGAATTATGACTATGGGTGTTATGACTTTATTCTCTTTGAGGAATTTGAGATTGAGGAAAACCACTATACAATACAATTCCTTTTAGATAATAATATAATCGCTATTCGAGACAAAATAGCAAAATCAGGTTTTCCAGGAAAATATTATTATCTTTGTCATCCAACATTAATAGATCGAAGAGAATATATATTTTATGATGATAAAGTCTTTTTAGTTGAAAATAAAAAATTAAAAGAATTATAAATTTCTCTCCTAAAATAAAAACAAAACAAATTAAATTTAAATTATTTATAATTTTAAATTTAAACTTCAAAGTTTCAAAACCCCCTGCAAATACAATTACTTGTTTCGTGCAATTTGTTTTTAAAAGATTCCAACACCTTCAAAATCTCATCAGAAAGATTTTCTGCATTTATATGATCAATTTGCTCTCTCAATTTATTTATATTATTACATATTTGTTTTATATCTACTGAATTTTTTACCCAACCTTTAGTTTCTGGTCTTTTCAATTCTGAGTGAGGAATTGTTTCTAATTTTACTGATTTAGTTTCTTTAATAGGAATTAGTTCTCTCTTCTTTTCCTTGTTTTTCATTGCTTGTTTTATTAAAATTTGAATAGTTTTCCTTATATGCTGTGGATTGATGTTTGGAACTGGAATTGTATTGAGAATCCAATTTATTATATGATTTATGTTAGGCATATCCCTATAGTCTTCGGAATATGTATTAAATGCAATACATTTTTTTCCCCTTAATAATACAGATGCCCATTTATTATTGATTATTCCTAATTGTATCATATAACTTGTTCCCGATATTCCTAACCGACCGGTTAACGGAATAAAATCTATATTACCAGTTTTTGTTTTTTCATTCATTTTATTTCCTTTTCAGTCCCTCAAAAATACAACTACTCACTTCTTGCAATTTGAAAAGTTTCCCAAAAAAGCAAGAAAATCTAATTCTTCCATTTTTAAGATTTCCTTTTTATTTATTATCAAGTTCTTCTAACAAATTCCTGACTATTTTCGAAATATTATAACCTTTATCTTGAAGAGATTGGACAATTAGAGGATTCAAATTTAAGGGTGTGATTTTTAATTCTACTTTATCTTTATAAGTTCCGCACATACAATTACTTGTCTCCCGCAAATTCCGTTGTAAAATTTCCAACTTCTTTAAAATCTCATCAGGGAAATTATCAGTATCTATGTGATCTATTTGTGTTTTCAATTTATTCATACTACTACAAACCTTTTTTAAATCTAATGAATTTTTAACCCAATCCTGAGCTTGAGGTCTTTTTAATTCTGAATCTGATACCTTTTTTAATTTTACTTCTTTTACTATCTTAGCAGGAATAAGAATTTGCTTTTTTTCTGTGTTTTCTCTTGCTTGTCTTAATAAGAATTGAGTTGTTTTCATTATTTGATGAGGATTAATATTTAGAATTGCAACGTTTTTAAGGACCCAACTGACGATACGATTGCCATTTGGTACAACTCCTTCGACATCTTCGTAAATATAAGAATCAATTACACCCTTCCCTTTCAATAATCTTGATGCATATTTATCATTGATCAATCCCAATTGTAAGCTATAACTCGTTCCAGATATTTTTTGTTTACCAGTTAATGGAATAAAAACATCATTATTTTCTGTCATATTTTAATTTCTTCCGCAAATCTGGTTATTTTTTTTCCTACTATATTTTTCTTATATTTAACTTATTTAATTTTATATAATCTTATATAAATTTATATAATGATTTTCATTTATAAATATTATGTCTAGCCAAGAATTTTTTAAATATTGCCCTTAACCAGATGAGCGAAAAAAAGACTTTCTTATAGAAAGTTCAATATTGAAATAGAATTTAAGCCGAAATATTGATTGATATAATGTTTTTTGCTTTTTGTTCAATTAAATTAAATAAATGCACAATTATTAAATAATATCTCATCTTTTTTTTTTAGACATATCATAAAAGAAATTGAAATTTTTCATTTGGAGTAAGAGAAATATTGGATGATAAAGACAAATTTAGGCGAATTCATTTAAAGATAAAATCAAATAGAATTTAAAAAATAATGGATAGAAAAAAATGGTAGACTTAGATGATGATTTTGAGGAGGATGAAGAAGAAGAGACTGAGGAATCTTATGGAAAAGTACATTTGAGAATTCAAAAAGCCAAAAAGCGAGATATCGGAAGAAACATTATAAGAATTGACCATGAAGTTATGGAACGCTTGAACATTAAAAAAGGTGATGTTTGCTCAATTAAAGGTAAAACAGAAAGTGCAGGCATAGCATGGCCAAGTTACCCTCAAGATTCAGGTCTGAATATAGTTAGGATTGACTCAAGGCTTCGTAAAAATACTGGAGCAAGTATTGATGATGTAGTTGAGCTACGAAAAGTGAATGTTAAAATTGCGAAAAATGTAATATTAGCTCCTAGCGAAGTTAAGATCAGATCAAATCCACGATTTGAAAGTTTTGTAAAAAGAAAATTAGAGAATTATCCAGTTACATTAAATAATATATTATCACTCACAATTGGAATCTCCAGAGAAGTATCTTTTAAAGTAATAGGACTCAATCCAAAAGGGTTCTGTATTATAAATGAAAGTACTATGCTTCATATAAGTGAAAATATAATTAAAGAATAAATATTTGGATTTCACTATATAACCTACGATGATATAGGTGGATTAGATAAA
>JABUBO010000087.1_pt1 | contig 26096 bp, 27 predicted proteins | sample 7240361 | NCBI WGS metagenome assembly JABUBO01 (sample SAMN07256346, study PRJNA390944) | subsurface metagenome | isolation source: Methane hydrate marine sediment | place: Pacific Ocean: Eastern North Pacific, ODP site
AACGGGGAATGAAAGTAATGGATGCCGAGGGATGTTCGGTGCTTCTGGTCGATGAGAAAGAGAAGAAGTTACAGTTTGTGGCAGCCAGCGGAGCAAAGAAAGAGGAGGTAAAGAAGTTAAGTCTGAATATGGGAGAAGGGGTAGCCGGTTGGGTTGCACAGAACGACCAGCCTCTGTTAATTGATGATGTTTCCAAGGATGACCGTTTTTCAAAAAAAATCGATGAGACTTTAACACAAAAGACCAAGTCGTTAATTTGTGTTCCCCTTAAGGTTAAAGAGAGAACTATTGGTGTAATGGAAGTTATGAATAAAAGAGGTGATAGAACTTTTACCGAGAGGGATATGGTTTTATTTAAGCCGCTATCGGCTCAGGCGGCTGTGGCTATTGAGAGAGCGAAGCTTTACGAAGATTTGGAAGATATGTATATTTCTACAGTAAAATCATTGGCAGCAGCTATTGATGCTAAAGATCCTTATACTCGTGGCCACTCTGAGAGAGTAACGAGATTTGCAATGTTAATAGCTAAGGAGTTAGGTCTGGACGACAAAACTCAAAGGGATGTGCAACTATGTGGGCTACTTCACGATGTGGGTAAGATAGGTGTTCCCATTTCGGTTCTGAGAAAGAAAGATAAGTTAACGGATGAGGATTGGAAGCACATTCGTCGCCATCCTGTTTTGGGAGCGGAGATAATTTCCCCAATTGCACAATTGAAAGAACTTATTCCCAATATTCGTCACCACCATGAAAGGTATGATGGAAAAGGTTATCCCGATAAGTTGAAAGGCGAGGATATTCCCTTGATTTCAAGGATACTTGCTGTGGCAGATACTTTTGATGCCTTGACTTCTGAACGCCCGTATAGGAGTGGTCTTGCAGATAAGGCAGCACTTGAGGAGATGGAGGTTGTAAAAGGTACGCAATTGGATCCTGCGTGTGTAGAGGTGTTCGTGACAGGTTATCGTAAGGGATTTATCATGAGAGAAGAATAAATTGGAGTAGCCCCGATGAATCGGGACGAAGCTCTGCGTCAATGTAGGTAGTGTAGGGGCTTGTCCCCGTAAATTGGTATTAAGGTAAAAAAGTGAAAAGGTTGTTTAGTTTTAAAGGAGGAGTCCACCCTCCATACTTTAAAGAACTTACTTCTGGTCAACCCTTAAGAAGGGCGTTCCTACCTAAGAAAGTGGTAATCCCTCTCTCTCAGCATACGGGTAGACCGGCAAAGCCAATAGTGGAAGTTGGCGATGAAGTTAAGACCGGACAACTCATTGGTGAAAGTGACGGATTCATCTCCTTACCTATTCATAGTAGTCTCTCCGGGAAAGTCGTCGATATCAAACCCTGGCCTCACCCATTGGGTCATACCGTGCTTTCGGTTATAGTTGAATCTGATGGAAGAGACGAATGGATAAGTGATTTAACAGCGCATGAGGATTATTTTCGCCTCTCTCCTGAGGAGATAAGAGAAATTGTTAACAGTGCTGGAATAGCGGGGTTGGGAGGAGCGGCTTTTCCTACCCATGTTAAGCTCACCCCACCGGAAAGTTGCGAGATCGATATCGTGATACTGAATGGTTGTGAGTGTGAGCCATATCTGACTTGCGACCATAAGTTGATGCTCGAATACTCTCAAGAAATACTCGAGGGACTTAGAATAATCATACAAACAGTCGATGCTGATCGAGGAATTATAGGAGTAGAAGCCAACAAAACTGATGTCATTTCTCTTTTGGAAAAGGAGCTACGGCGAGAGCCCGGTATAGAATTGGCAGTGCTCAAGGTAAAATATCCTCAAGGCGCGGAAAAGCATTTGATTGACGCTGTTCTAAAGAGAAAAGTTCCTCCGGGTAAACTGCCACTCGATGTTGGAGTAATGGTGGATAACGTGGGGACAGCCCTGGCCATAAGGCAGGCGGTAAAAAGAGGAATTCCACTGATTGAGAGGGTTGTTACAGTTACTGGTTCAGGCATTAAACAACCACAAAATTTATGGGTTCGTTTAGGGACACTGTTTGCGGATGTAGTCTCCCAGTGCGGCGGATTACTGGGAAATCCAGAGAAGATAATTGCTGGTGGTCCTATGATGGGGATAGCCCAGTATACTCTCGACATCCCACTAATTAAGGGGACTTCCGGCATATTAATATTAAGTGAAGCTGAAACCTTTCCTGAAGGAGACTGTATACGTTGCGGCAAATGCATCGATGTATGTCCTGTGAACCTAATGCCTACGGCGATAGCCCAACATGTGCAGCATAAGGATTGGGCGAGTGTAAGAAGATATAGTCCCTTCGACTGTATGGAATGCGGGGCTTGTGCTTATGTGTGCCCGGCGAAGATTCCACTGGTCCAGTATATTAAGTGGGGGAAAGAAGAGGTAAAGGAAAGAAAGTAGCGGCCCCGATGAATCGGGACGGAGCTCTGCTATATAGAGGGAAAATGGAAGAAGTTATCTCTCAAAGGTTAATTGTTTCTGTCTCACCACATATTAGAGCAAGGGAAGATGTCCGAGCAATAATGTCTGATGTAATCTTTGCCCTTTCTCCTGCTTTAGGTGCTTCCATTATCTTTTTTGGATGGCGGGCACTTCTTATTGTTTCGGTAAGCATCTTCTTTTCTGTGGCAAGCGAGTTTTTCTGGCAGAAGCTGTGGAGAAAGAAGATTACAATTGGAGACCTAAGCCCTGTTGTTACGGGAATGCTTTTAGCTTTTGTCTTGCCTCCTTCTTCTCCTCTGTGGATGGTGGCAATAGGTGCATTTGTTGCAATTACTTTGGGGAAGCAGATTTTTGGAGGGTTGGGATACAATCCATTCAATCCGGCACTGGTGGCGCGAGCTGTGTTATTAGCTTCCTGGCCGGTGTATATGACTACCTGGACAAGACCCTTTGATGGGGTGACCACTGCTTCACCTCTGGGAATAGTGAAGATGGAGTTAGACCAGAGGTTGCCATCGTATTTAGAAATGTTTTTGGGTAACAGAGCTGGCTGTTTGGGTGAAATTTCTGTTTTGGCTTTGTTACTTGGAGCAGTATACCTTCTATATAAGAAGCAAATTACCTGGCACATTCCGGTAAGTTTTATTGGAACGGTTGGTTTAGTCTGTTTTCTGTTTAATAGAGACCCTTTGTTCAATATCATGGCTGGTGGGCTTATTCTGGGGGCTTTCTTTATGGCAACGGATTTGGTTACCTCGCCTTTAACCAGGAAGGGGAAGCTGGTATTTGGTGTAGGTTGCGGGCTTCTAACTGTATTAATTCGCTTCACGGGAGGTTTTCCTGAAGGAGTCTGTTACTCTATTCTGATTATGAATATGTTAACTCCTATAATTGATAAAATTACTGAACCAAAAGTCTTCGGTAGTTGAGGAGCTGATACAGAGTGCTGTAAATAGTACCAGACTAAAGTCTTGACATAATTCATAATTACTGCGGGATTTCCAATGAAAAAAATTATAATTAGAAGTTTATTGCTAGCGATTGTTGCCTCTTTAGCAGCTTGGGCGCTTAGTCTCACTTATAAGAACACAAAGCCTATAATAGATGCTTATGCTAAACAGCAGGCAAAGAAAGCTCGGAAAGAAGTTCTACCCGAGGCAAGCGAATTTGAGCTTGTAAATATTGGGGAACAGGAATACTTTATTGGATATGATGAGAGAGGAGAACGTGTGGGAGTGAGTATAAAGACAAAGACGCGGGGTTATTCTGGACCAATAGAAATGATTATGGGATTCGATATGAAAGGAGAAATAACCGGGCTGAAAATATTGAACCAGATTGAGACTCCCGGTCTGGGGTCTAAGATTGTGGAGGATTGGTTTAGTAAACAATTTATTAAATTGAAAGCAGAGGATTTGAGCTTTACAAAGGAAGATCCCCAAGGGAAAGTAGAGGCAATTACGGCAGCGACTATTTCTTCCCGAGCAGCACTTGAGGGAGCTAAGGGACTATTCGGTTTATATGGTGACTTCTTGAAATATTTAAAGAAAGTAGAGATTCTCAAATATATCCGTGATGGGAGCTACACTGGCGAAGGAGGGGGCTTTAGTGGACCGATTAGGGTGAGGGTGACTGTGCAAAATCATCGGATAATAAGGATAGCTATTCTGGAGCGACAAGAGGTAGTAGAATACTGGTCTAAGGTTAGAGAGAAAATACCTCAGGAAATACTGGAAAAACAGAATGTCGATGTGGATATAGTTAGTGGAGCGACTTATTCCAGCAAGGGATTGATTGAGGCAATAACTAATGCTCTGGAGAAAGGGATAGAGAGGTGAGAAAATGCTCGGGATTTGGTTCGCTCGCCAACAATTTTTTGTAAGCATCCCGATAATAATTAGGATGCGGATTAGGGGGTTTGGGGGAAATAATCTGATTTCCCCCAAGGGGTGACAGAGAACCCCGATGGAATCGGGGTGAACGCCAGAGGGGTGAAACCCCTATGGAAGTATTCCCGAAGGGAATATCTTCTGCGAGCACCGCCAAAAATCTCAGGAGTTTACCGAAATTCCCTTTGGTCAGTTTCGGATAAACTCTGATCTTCGATTTTTGGCTAAAAATTCTAATGCTCGCTTTACCAAATCCCCTCGCATCAGGGGAATAAGTCGTCCTTGTTTTTTGGCTAAAATTCCAAAATCTTCACAAACTATCTTTCAAATGTCAGTTGAGAAAAAGTAATGGGGAGATAAAATGTTGAAGTTTGGGCAGGCTTTAAAGATAGTGCTTGAAGATACCAAACCGATGGAATGGGAATGGGTAGTTCTTTCTCGCGTGCATAGAAGGGTGCTTGCTGAAGATGTAACTGCTCAAAATAATGTTCCCTATACAGATAATTCGGCAATGGATGGCTATGCAATAGATACAGATGATCTGAAGAGCGTTCCTCGAGAGTTGAGAGTAGTGGGGGTTGTGGCTTGTGGGAAATCTGTTAACAAGAGATTAAAACTGGGTGAGGCTATGGCTATAATGACAGGTGCTCCGATTCCAGAAGGTTGTAATAGTGTTGTTCCCGTGGAGGATACAGAGAGAGTTGCCTCAGGAATTGTGAGAATACTTCGCCAGATTAAACCTGGTAAAAATGTGCGCTATTCAGGAGAAGATGTGAGAAAAGGAGAGGTGGTTTTAGAGAAAGGCACAGCTCTCGGTCCAGGTGAATTGGGGATGCTCGCTTCTATGGGGAGGAAGAGAGTGAGGGTCTTTCAAAAACCAGTGGTGGCTATATTAGTTACCGGTAATGAAATCATTGAACCTGGGGAGAGGTTGCGTCCGGGCAAAGTGAGAGATATAAACACATTTTCCTTACGTGGTCTTGTGGAAAAATTTGGTGGTGTTCCGCTTCCTCTGGGAATAGCTGGCGATGAGAAAGTTAAACTGTTGAGAAAAATGAGAAAGGGCCTTAATTCCGATATAATGCTTATTTCCGGCGGGGTTTCTATGGGGAGGTTCGATTTTGTGCGTGAGGCTCTGACTTCTCTGGGATATAGAGAGAGATTCTGGAAGGTAGCGATGAAACCAGGGATGCCAATCAGTTTTGGCTATATCGGGCGGATGCCAGTTTTTGGTTTGCCAGGCAATCCTGTCTCTTCGATGGTCTCCTTTCTGGAGTTTGTGCGTCCCCTTATGATGAAGCTCGTGGATAGAGCTGTAGATTTACCTGAAATTTCTGCTTTTCTAAGAACTCCCATAGTGAAAAAGGATAATAGGAGACATTTCCTCCGGGTGAAATTGGATTACAGGAATCATAAATATTTTGCTTCCCTCACAGGTCCTCAGGGGTCGGGAATTCTTAAATCAATGATAGAGTGTGACGGTATTGCCATTATCCCGGAGAACACCAAAGCATTGAAAGTAGGAGATAGAGTAACTGTGCAATTAATAGATTAGTTCAAGAATATATTCTACCTTAAGAATTATGTATCCCGATTTTCAATCGGGAAATTCGTGCCTACAATGGTTATGTTGTCATTGCGAACGAAGTGAAGTCCCGATTCATCGGGACCACGCTCCTTTCAGTCGCTCGCAATGACATCTGTAGGTCCCGATTCATCGGGACAGTGGATGGTGAGTGGTATGGCTAAGTTGAAAAGTTTTACTAATGGGGTTCTGAGGGAGAACCCGGTTTTAGTGTTAGTACTCGGGCTCTGTCCTCTCCTGGCAGTTTCCAATACTGCAATTAATGCTCTGGGGATGGGGATTGCCACAATTTTTGTATTGACTCTTTCCAGCACGGTAGTTTCGCTTTGTCGTAAAGTTATTCCTGAAGATATTCGTATTCCTATCTTTGTTATTATTATATCTACTTTTGTTACTATAGCTGATTATTTTATGGCTGCATATTTTCCACCTCTTCATAGGTCCTTGGGTGTTTTTATTCCCTTGATTGTGGTGAATTGTATTATTTTGGCACGGGCTGAGGCATTTGCCTATCGGAACTCTCTGATAGATTCGTTTTTGGATGCACTGGGGATGGGATTGGGATTTATTTTGGTGATAGTCACCATTGGAATAATTAGAGAGGTTTTAGGGAATGGTACAATATTTGGCTCAAGTAGATTCATCTTTCATCCTGCTTTGATTATGGTTTTCCCTCCCGGAGCATATTTAACTATTGGTTTTTTAATGGGAATCCTCAACTGGTGGAAGAGTAAAAAAGGATGAAGGGATAGTTTTCGGAGTCGCTCGGTCAGCTGTCATTGCGGGGAGCGAAAGCGAATTGACACAAATTGTCATTGCGAACGAAGTGAAGCAATCTCGTAGTTCATAACGAGGTTGCCACGGGCTTCGCCCTCGCAACGACCTTTCAGGTCGATTGCCACGCTCCTTTCAGTCGCTCGCAATGACATTTGTAGATTATCCTTTCATCCTCAGGGTGTTAAGAGGTAGATTCTTTAATTCGATTTAATAGAGGAATTTAATGGACCAGGTAAGTTTATTCGGTATCTTCATTTCGGCTCTTTTAATAAATAACATTATACTTATGCGCTTTCTTGGGCTCTGTTCATTCTTTGGCGTTTCTCGCCAGATGGAAGTTTCCTTAGGGATGAGTATGGCGGTTATTTTCGTAATGACTATATCTTCAGCTGTTACCTGGATTTTCTACCACGTTCTCCTGTTGCCACTGAATGTGGAATTTCTGAAAATCTCAACTTTCATATTGGTCATCGCCTCTTTAGTTCAGTTGGAGGAACTTTTCTTGAAAAGGCATATTCCTCACCTGTATCGAGCCCTGGGAATATATCTTCCTCTGGTTACCACCAATTGTGCTATCCTGGCAGTCGCTTTCCTTCACGTCGATTATAATTACGCTTTTATTCAAACTGTTATATATGCTCTGGGAGTCTCTTTAGGCTATACAGTAGCTATAATGCTCTTTACTGGAATTAGAATCAGGTTGGAGATTGCACCCATTCCCGAGCCCTTAAAGGGATATCCCACTGCATTTTTCATAGCTGCTTTGATGTCTTTAGCATTTTTGGGCTTTAAGGGTCTGTTTGGGTTATGAGGAGCTTATGGTCTTAATCTCTGTAATTACTTTGGGTAGTCTGGGACTTCTTTTTGGTCTTCTTTTAGCTCTGGCTGGCAAAAAGTTTGCTGTAAAGGTTGATCCCAGGGAGGAAAAAATATTGAATTTCCTGCCAGGGACTAACTGTGGCGCTTGCGGCTTTGCCGGGTGTAGGGGTATGGCAGAAGCCTTACTTAGAAGTGAAGCCGGAGTGACTTCCTGTCCAGTGGTTAGTGAGGAGACTGCTTACAAAATAGGGGAGATTCTCGGAAAAAAAATTGAGGTTAGAGAAGCGGAAGTTGCCCGGGTTATGTGTCAGGGGGATGAGAGTAAGGTAAAATATGACTATAACGGAGTGGAAGACTGTCGCCCAGCCCATCTTGTAGCTGATGGATGCAAGGCTTGCAGTTATGCATGTTTAGGACTGGGCACATGTAAGGATGTCTGTCCTTTTGATGCAATTCGCTGGGAAAAGGGTAAGACGCCTGAGATTTTAATGGATAAATGTACCGCATGCGGAAAATGTGTTGAGGTCTGCCCTACAAAAGTAATCAGTCTCATTCCTAAAAAAGCTAAAGTTTACGTGAAATGTAGTTCTGTTGATAAAGGAGCGATAGTTCGGAAGATATGTAAATTGGGTTGTATTGCCTGTGGTATCTGCGTTAAGGTTTGTGAGCCGGGCGCTATTAAGATAGAAAATAATTTGGCTATCATTGACTACCAGAAGTGCACAAATTGTGGAATCTGTGTTGAAAAATGTCCAACCAATTCGATAGTATTTGCACAGATTTAAATTGTGCAAAATGTAGCGGCAGAGCGATAGCGTAGAGGCGGCCCTTGTGGTTGCCTAGAGGGACGACACAGCGGTCGTCCCCTACAAGACAAATTAGAGCATATTAACGCTTTATATAAGGAATGGGTATGAAATATAGATGTGAGTTGTGCGGTAAGAAAATCGTGAGAAATCGTTATCTGGTCAAGATAGCTTCATATGCTGCTTACGATGGTTTAGAAATCGGCCTTTTAGATTTAACGCGCGATTTTGAAAAAGAGATAAAAGATTTATTGAAAAAGATTGAGAAAAGACGCAGGAAGAAACTGGAGAAGGATATCTGTGTGGGATTTGAGTTTGTTCTCTGTAAGAGATGTCGGGATAATTATGTAAAGAATCCTTTGGGTAAGAAGAGATTTAAGTCGAAGAGAAAAAGAATTTCAAAAAAGAGAAGCCCATGAACGAAATAGTGATATTTATCACTTCAGGGAGTGAGGAAGAGGCAAAGAAACTCGCCAGGATTTTGGTAGAGGAGAAATTGGCAGCTTGTGTTAATATTCTCTCTGGTGTTGAGTCCCTTTACTGGTGGAAGGGTAAGATTGAATCGAGTAAGGAGTGGATGTTGGTGGTTAAGACTCAGGGGAAAATGGTAAACAAGGTTGTGAAAAGAGTAAAGGAAATTCATAGTTATGAGGTTCCAGAAGTAATTGCTCTTCCCATAGTCGAAGGAAATAAAGACTATTTACAATGGATTTCTGATACACTTGCTTTACGGAAAAGGAAAGGAGATTTATGAAGGAGGCGCTGTACTACCTACCGTTGAAAGAAGAGAATAAAGTGCAGTGTTTCTTGTGTCCGCATCAATGCATCATTGATGATGGAAAGACGGGCATCTGTCGCACTCGAAAAAATGTGGAAGGAAAATTATTTGCTTTAGTATACGACCAGTTTACCTCAGTAAATCTGGACCCTATTGAGAAAAAGCCTCTCTACCATTTTTATCCAGGAAGAGAAATTCTATCACTGGGGACAGTTGGCTGCAACTTTAAATGTAAGGGTTGTCAAAATTATGGGATTTCTCAGGCCACAGTAGGTGAGGCTCCCACCAAAACTGTTACTTCTGATGATGCTGTGAGACTGGCAAAGGAGTACGGTTCTATTGGCATTGCTTATACTTATAATGAGCCGTTGATTAACTTTGAGTATCTCCTGGAAACTGCTCATGAAGCACATAAATACAATTTGAAAAACGTTCTGGTTACTAATGGTTATATTAATGAAGAGCCTCTGGTCAATCTCTTACCCTATATTGACGCAGCCAATATTGATGTTAAATCTTTTCGGAACGATTTTTATAAGGATTATTGTAAAGCCAAGTTAGGAGATGTTCTACGCACGGTAGAAATTATGGTGAGGCAGAAGAAGCACGTAGAAGTCACAAATCTGGTCATTCCCACTCTCAACGACTCTGATAGTGAAGTTGAAGACCTGACCGATTGGCTCTATTCTTTATCCGATAAAATTCCTTTACATTTCTCCCGTTACCATCCATGTTATAAGATGACTATAAAAGCTACACCTCTGGCTACTCTGGAAAGGGTGAGAAAAATTGCTCAAAAGAAATTGAAGCATGTATACCTGGGTAATGTCTGGGAAAAGCCTGAATCTAATACTTACTGTCCGAGTTGTAAGGAAATACTTATTGAGCGCCGGGGTTACCATACCAAGGTGGTGGGTCTTGTGGGAGAAAGCTGCAAAAATTGTGGAGAGAAAATAAACATAAAGGTTTTAGATAGGAAAAATGAAAAAATTTAGAGCTCTGATTTTTGTCTTTCTCATATTTTTTATCTCTGGCTGCGGGAAGAAAGAATATAGTAAAGTGGAATTTTTGATGGATACTGTGGTAGAAATCAAAGTATACCACAAGAGGAAAGCTGAAGCGGAGAAAGCCATTAATAGTTCAATGGAAGAGATGAAAAGAGTTGAACAGAAGATGTCCTGTTTTTTTCCGGGAAGCGAAGTTTCCAGGATTAATAAGGAGGCTTTCCTTGAGGAAAAAAAAGGGTCTCTATTGGTAGAAGGTTGGATACCCGTTAGCGATGAACTTTTCTCCCTGCTTAAGGAATCGGTTCTTCTGTCAAAGCTCACTAAAGGCTGTTTTGATATTACTATCTATCCCTTGTGGAAAATCTGGAAGTTTGAGGGAGAGAATATTGAAGTGCCAAGTAAAGGAAAAATCGAAAGGGCATTGGAATTGGTAGCCTACAAGAATATGATTTTACAAAATGGGAAAATCAGTTTTGCCAAGAAAGGAATGGGTATTGATCTCGGAGGTATAGCCAAAGGATATGCGGTGGATGCTGCAATAAAGGTTTTGAAAGATAAGAATATAAACAGCGCTATAGTTAATGCAGGAGGAGATATGTATGTTTTGGGAAGAAAGCAGGGGAAATCCTGGCGCATCGGTATTCGACACCCTCGAGGAGAAAGAGAAATTTTGGGAACTATTGAGGTAGAGAATAGGGCAATCGTTACTTCTGGCGATTACGAACGTTTCTTTTTTTCTGGAGGGAAAAAATACCACCATATCATAAATCCCAAGACAGGCTATCCTGCGGATGAGTGTCAGAGCGTGACTATTGTGGCTAAAGAAGCTACCTTTGCTGATGGACTGGCTACGGGAATATTTGTTTTGGGCCCCAAGGAAGGCATGGCTTTGATTGAGAATTTAGAAGGGGTGGAAGGAGTTATTGTTAATAAGGAAGGGGAGGTCTTTGTTTCTTCGGGATTGATTTCCAAGATTGAGTATGTTAACTAGAAATGATAGGATTCTAATGTTTACCCTGGTTGCCATTGCCTCTTTCTCTTTTGTGAAGCTTTTTTTTATTTCCAACGAGGGAAAGGAAGCTTTAATTAAAGTTGGTAACGGTCCCGTTCAAAGGGTCTCCTTAAAAACAGATAGAAGGATTAATCTTGAGGGTGAAAAAGGAAGGGTGGTTATAGAGATTAAAGAAGGAAGAGTAAGAGTGGTAGAATCATCCTGTTTACAAAAGATATGTGTAAATACAGGATGGATAAATAAACCAGGCCAGAATATTATCTGTTTACCAAATAAGGTGTTGGTCACTATAGAAGGGAAGGAAAGTCCTAAAATCGATGCAGTGAGTTATTAAAAGATAGTTTGTTCATCGCTTGAGGAATTTTTTAACTTGGAAAGGTCTGGAGTCCTTCCGAAAGGGAGGGTTTATAAATGGAACCTTGCTTTCGCAAGGACTCCATAGCACAAACTATCTTTTAAATGTTAGGATGGGGGTCCCGTGCAGGTGGGTGGGCGCCCTTAAAGGAAATTTAAAGTATGGATGGGAAGAAGAGAATAGCATATATTTCAGTTTTGATTGCTGTTGCTTCCACGCTACAGATAGCGGAGAGTCTCTTTCCCCATCCGCTTCCCTGGCTCCGGCTGGGGCTGGCAAATATGATTACTTTGACCAGTCTGGTTATCTTTGGATATGCTGTAGCAATTCAGGTGGCTGTGTTGAGGACGATTTTGAGTTCTTTCCTTCTAGGAACATTTTTTACCCCAGGTTTCTTCTTGAGTTTTTCTGGTGCGCTGGTGAGTGCTCTGGTAATGGGTGGGGTTTATAGTCTGGGGAGGATAGGAAAGTCCAATCCTTCTCCACAGCATCTTTTTGGTTTTAGCATTATAGGAGTGTCCATTCTGGGAGCAGTGAGTCATAATGTTACGCAACTTTTCCTTGCTTATCTTTTCCTGATAAGGCATAAGGGGGTATTTTTAACACTCCCATTTTTGATAGTGGCAGCGGTGGTTACTGGTTTTATAACCGGTTATGGAGCAAATTACTTAAGCAGGCAAGTGGGGAAGATAATAGCAGAAGCTAATAAATTCCATTAGAGATTTATCGCTAAACGCGGTAAACGGGCAAGCCTTCTTATGGGGACGGTTTGGGAGACGATGAAGCCTATTTATTGAGAGCTTTCTTACAATATAATAACGCGTTTAAGATACAGTTTTTCGATACCTTTTTAAAACACTTTTACAAGGATGAATTTATCGATAGAATGCCCTTATGTACGAAACACACAGGTGGAAGTATTTGGATTGAGAAAATCTAAAGCAAACTTCGCTAACAGTATGTTTGCGTAATGGCTTCGTCACATTTTGTTCCGCTACGTCCCACAAAAGGTCGCAAACACGAGGCTCATTAACCAATATCCCTGAGAAACTGTAAAAATAGGGATAGTCCCAATTATTATACATGTCAGCCAGCGGCATATCGGACCGATTAAAAGCCCTTTGGATTTTGGAAGAAAATGACGACAACAAAAAGTTACAATCTGAAGCTTCGCCTGGAGTTGTGCGTAAACGAAGTGCTTCGCAAAATATGCCGATTTGGGAGCATGGACGAAGTAGTTCGGTTATTTTAAATTATATGAAATTGCCGACCCACATTTGAAACTTGTATCGAAAGAGAAATTTTACTAAATGCCTAAAAATAAAGTCCTATATGCAATCATAATAATATTGACAATTGCCATAACTGCTCGGATTGCCCTTTTTTTAGGAATTCTGATAAGAAATCCCAGTGGCTTTTTCCTTTGTTTATCTGAATATTGGTCAATAGCTGAGAATATTGTTAATCATGGTTCTTTTAGCTACAGCAATGTTCATCCTCTTATACCGGACCATAGTCGAACCCCTCTGTACCCATTATTTATAAGTTCCTTAAGATATGTTGGATTAAATGCTACAGGTATTATCTTTATTCAAATCTTGCTATCTTCTGCTACTTGCTTACTTGTCATTTTGTTAACGTATAAGCTAATAGGCAGTTGGCAATCAGCCTACCTTGCCGGGGGAATTTTTGCCATAGATATACCCTCGATAGTATTATCGAACAGTTTACTAAGTGAAACACTTTTCACCTTTCTCCTTACACTCTCAATCTTATATTTGGTACTCTATTTCAAACGATACGAGAGAGTCTTTGCATTGTTCGCTTCCGGTGTTTTGATGGGACTTTCTATTCTGTGTCGTCCTATTGCAATTATTCTCCCTCTTTTTATAATTTTAATCTTTTTTCCATTTTGTAAAATAACAAGAACCTATATCTTTCGCAGAGTTCTACTCTATTTAGTGCCCTGCTTCGTTGTTGTTTCTCCATGGCTAATTAGGAACCAAGTTGTTTTTGGTTCCATGTTTCTAAGCACCACTGGGTGTACTAATCTCTTATATTATCGTGCTGCTGGTGTTTATGCTGTAAAGGAAGGAATACCGCTATCTAAATCCCAAGAACTTTTACGGGAGAAGGCAAAGTCTACATTTCAGGGCAACATAGAACAAGAGCCCATAAAGTACAAAAAATTTGAAGCAAAAATCGGCGCTTCCATAATTCTGGATTATCCTCTTATTTATATTCGAAATAGTATGTTGTCTGTATTTAATATGCTTTTTAAACCCATAAGGAGCACTATCGATTTGCAATTGGGACTTTCAAAGAAAAGAACAACATTAACCATTTGGGGTAAAAAAGATAACTCCTCTCTATTATCACGATTGTTGCAGAAAACTAGCATGTTTGCAATTATGCTTGTGGTTGTTCAATTGTTTATACTTGTTATTTTGTGGATTTCATCTATTTATGGTATTATAATAACCTTCCTGAAAAGAGAGCATTTATTTTTTTGTATTATGGTCTTAGTAATTGCATATTTTTGTATTATGTCGGCAGGACCAGAGGCATATGCTCGTTTTCGCGTGCCCATTCTACCATTTTTAGCTATAATGGGCGGTTTTGGAATAGTAAACGCATATGAGCGATTGGAAATGAAAACCAAAGCAAGGGGAGAAAAATGAAGAGATTGATTTTAGCTTCCAGTTCTTCTCGCAGGCAACAGATTCTCTCTCAGTTGGGCTTAAAATTTCAAGTGATGCCATCTCGCTTTTGCGAGGAACACCCGGTCTCTTGTAGAGGGAAATTGGTGCTCTCGAAAATAGTCGAGAAATTGGCGTTACGAAAAGCAAAAGAAGTTTCTGGGAGGCTTTCTGAGGGACTGGTTATTGGTGCGGACACGATAGTTGCTCTACCCACTATTGATAGAGGGAGATTGAAATTCGAGATTATTGGCAAACCCCAAACAGTCGAGGAAGCAAAAGAGATTTTGAGACGATTAGGTGGCACAACTCATGAAGTTTATACAGGAGTTGCAATTGTTGATGCTAAAACGGGCAGAAAGGTTGTGGGGCATGAAGTTTCTAGGGTGAGGATGAAAAAGCTCACAAGTGGAGAGCTCTCCAGGGTAAGCCGGATGCATTTGGATAAAGCAGGAGCTTATGGGGTTAAACAGAAGAACGATGCCTTTGTGAAGTTGCTGGAAGGGTCTGTGGATAATGTGGTGGGTATGCCCCGGAAATTATTGAAGGGGTTGCTTGAAAAATTTAGTGTGAAGGTTTAGGAGCCTCCTTCAATTTTATCTAAGTTGTTAATTATCTTTGCTTTTTGATATAAGCTTAACAGCCATTGTCTGTAGAAGAGGATTTTCTTTTCTTGGAGAAAATCTTTCTTGAAATCTTCTTCTTTATCTTTTGGTTTTCTTCGCTCGTATTCGTCTTTTACTTCTTGGTCGGTGACTTTAACACTGGAAATAATAAAATCTCTCATTTTTTGATTGGCAATTACTCGTTTAATCTGGGTTTCATATACAGCCGGTTCGGTGCGAAAATAGTTTTGGAGAATGTAAAAATATAATCGAGGGTCAAACTTTCCCTCTTTCTGGAATTGGGGAAGCGAGCGTATTGTATTTATTACTTCGCTCTGGCTTGCATAAATTCCGTACTTTTTTGCTTCTTGAAGAAGGAGCTGTTCCTGGACAAGGGAATTCAGGACTTCGGATTTGATTTCTCTTCTTTGGTCATCGCTGAGTTCTCCTTCGGGATTTTGGTCGTACCAGTTACGAATTCTCGTGTTGACTGAGTCCAAAAAGGAAGAGTAGGGAATTTTAGTTCCGTTAACCTGAACCACGCAATCGATTAAGCGCCGTGTGGAGAAATTCCAGAGAAATACACCGCCAATAAATGCAATAGCAATACACCATAAAAAGATCTTTACATTTTTTCTCAGAAAGTTCATCATCATTTCTCATCACCTAAAATTATTATATATGTCAATAGGCATTTATTATATTAAAAATTCAGTATATTGGTCAAGGAAATTGTCATGGGCACGCTGATAGAAGTGCTTCTTAAATTAGTATCCAAAGTTTTTGTTTTCGTATTTATTGGCTATCTTATAGGAAAGGTAAAGGTAGAGTTTGTCAAGCCATTAATTTCCGTGGTAATAGAGGGTTCCCTCTATGTGCTTATTCCTTTTTTCTTTTTACTTTCTATGTGGGAAAGTTCAGCCGATTTACTTATAGCAAGAAATGTTGCCCTAATCGCCGCAGCAGTTGTTATTGCTTGCGGTCTTATGGCTTATCTTTTTTCTACTCTCTCTGGTGTCGAGTTTCGACAGATTTGTCTTCCCATAATGTTTATGAACGCTATATATCTCCCCATTCCCATAAATACCCTCTTTTTTGGCAAGGAGGGGATGACCTATAGCGTGATTTACAGTCTGATAGCAGGGCTGCTCCACTTCACCCTGGGCATCTATCTGGTCAGTCGTAAAGAGCATTTTCTGGAGATAATAAAAATGCCGATGATTTACGCCGCCTTAGCGGGAATAGTGCTAAACCAGGCCAGGGTAGGTATTCCCCAAGTGTTTCTCCATGTTTCCCAAGGCCTCAAAGTAGTAGCTCTTCCGGCGATGGTAGCTCTTGTGGGGTATCAGCTGAACTTTATCGGGAGGCGACATTTAAAACTGGCAAATGTTGGCGTCATCCTTCGGATGGGCGGAGGATTTCTGGTAGCTTTAATTCTGGTTAGGCTTCTTAACTTCTCTGGCCCGGGAGCTTCTGTAGTCTTGATATCTTCAGCAATGCCTTCGGCAGTGCTCACGTATATTTTTGCAAAAAAGTACGAGGCAGATGCAGACTTTGCTGCAGGGATGATTCTGGTGGGCACTCTCCTGAGCATCGTGACCATTCCCTTAATAGTTTATTTTTTGAGATGAAAAAATTCTATACCTGTTCTATTATTTTAATTCTTTTCTTAAGTGGTTGTTACCCTGCGCCTAAAAAAAGAGTGCCTCTTCCTGTTCCTGAGTATCATGTTGATAAAAAAACAGAAAAGAGGATAAAGAAAGATCTTACTGAGGTGGAAAAAATTTGTCAGAATAGCGAAAGTCTGGATGTTGTGGGAAAGTCTACAATGACGCAATCGGCAAGGCTAATCGACTTAGGTAAGGTAGCCTCACCGGTATTAGTTAGCGTGGTTCAGGATAAGACTAAAAATTGGAAATTCAGGTATTGGGCTGTCGACTTATTGGGTTATATTGAAGATGAGAAAAATATCCTTGCACTCATTGCAGTAATTGAAGATTCTGCTGAACAGGAGAACATAAGGTTCTGCGCTCTTCAGTCTATAGCTGAAATGGCTAATCCAGAAGCTGTCGAGTATTTGGAAGTAGCAGAACAGATTGTAGAAAACGGTGCTTTAAAAGAGGAAATAACGAAGGTTATGGAAAAATTGGGGAAAAGAGAATAGAATTTGGAGAGAAATTATTTCGTATCTTTTGATTTAAATTCTGGTTCGATTACTTTTTCCTGGTTTTTGCTCATTACACAGTTTCCTTCAAAGATGGCTCCTTCAGCTATATAGAGTTGTGGTGCACTGATATCTCCTTTGACCTGTGAGTGGGGAAGCATTTCAATGCTGGCGGAAGCAGTGATATTTCCAGTAATTTCCCCTCCCACAACTACAGTTTGAGCATTTATATCTCCCTTCACTTTCCCATCTTCGCCTACAATAACTGCTTCAGCATTTGCCACTCCACCATCAACATTACCATCAATTCTGAGGGTACCTTTGGTGGAGATTGTTCCTTTGATTTCTGCACCTTGACCAATTAAGGTATCTACCTTCCCAACTTTTCCTACTTCTTCTTTCTTGCCAAACATGCTTCTGCCTCCTAAAAGAAATTAATATTTTTCACATTCTACCCCTTCCCGAAACCGCGATGGGATCGGAAAAGAGTAGACTACCTACACTACAACCATTCTCTGAAGATAGGAATTTTACGCATTCATGCAATTAACGGTTTGCAAAAAGCGGCTTACTTTTTACATAAAGGAGAGGATTTACAGGTTTACCTTGATACCAGACTTCGTATAGGAGGTGGGGCCCAGTAGACCTCCCTGTGCTACCCATTAGAGCTATTATCTGTCCTCGCTTGACTTTTTCTCTAGGCTTTACTAATATGGTTGAATTATGAGCGTAACGGGTAGAGAATCCATGTCCGTGGTCAATTATTACGATCCTGCCATAGGTTCCCTGCCAGCCAGCCAGTACCACTCTCCCATCAGCAGTTGCTCGCACAGGGGTTCCCTTTAAATTGGCAATATCAATTCCATAATGAAAATGTCTTTTCGCAGTCAGAGGATGGATGCGCCAGCCATAGCCAGAAGAAACTCGACCAAAAGTAGGCCATATAGATGGGGTGGCCAGTAATAGGGTTCTCTTGTAGGTGAGGTAGTCGCTTATTTCGTGAAAACTCTGTTTTCTTTCCCAGGTTTCCCTTTCCAGTTCGTTAAGATTCATCTGGAATAATTCTTTGCTGAGACCATTTCCACTCTGCAGGACTAATGCGAGGCTACGCTGGTCCTCAATAGAAGGTCCACCTGTTCCACCAAGTTCGATTATGTCTTTGGGAGTTTTCATATGTAAGAGTCCTCTAAGTTGCGTGTCCATCTCTCTCAATTCACAGATGAGGTCCCTCTCTTCTGCCAGAGACTTGGCGAAGTATTCTGCTTTCTCGCGAAGTTCCTTGTTAGCTCTGACAGTTTCCCTGTAGTTTATTTCTTGACTTATAATGAACACTGAGCAGACTAATGAAAATATCCATAGGATTAAGACAGAATAGATAAAGTTTAGTGAGAGGCTAGTTCGTATCGGGCGAGACTTATCATGAGGAATTAATAAAATGGTCAATCTTCTTCCCAACCACTTGCGGATTCTTTTTCTCATCACCTGCCCTCCCCAATTTTATATATTATATTAAAATACAAGAATATTACCTGTTTTGTCAAGAGTTTTTTATTAGTGATGAATAAGATTCTTAGTAACTCTGGTTCCATTCAATCCCATTAATATTATATCATAAATATGTTACAGTCATGTTAAAAAAATGTTAAATTTTTGTTAACTTCAGAAAATAGCCCATTCTTAAACAGTGAAAAGAGAGATAGATAGTGGAGAAGAACAGGGTGAGGGGGGAATAATCCTCTCCCCTGGGGAGAGGGTAAGGGTGAGGGGGAAAAAAAGAGAAAGGAAGTAAAAGCGAAGCGGTCGCTCCTTACCGGCAGTAGCATCAAAATATAAAAAAATACCTCGATACTGGAACAGAAAGCTCCAGTTTATCGAGGGATTTTGTTACACAAGGTCTTTTATCTTTTTAAGTTTTTATTGAATCACCCGGGGCTAAATGATTTACTCAATGTTCCGGTAAGGTCATACTCGTTGCTGCCTGTCGTTATTTTATTAACGGTGAATGTGACCCATCCATTTCTTCCTATCCACTCTGCCACTAAGGTGACTTGACCATTTCCGTTTGTTGTGCCTGTGTTGGAAACAGGGCCATTTAAATTTCCGCTCCATGTTCCCTGCACAGTCACTCCCACGATAGGTGGTCCGGAAGCGGTATTCTCTGTAACTGTAACCGTTGCATATACATTGTACCAGGTTTGGAAGACTCCCTTAGCCCACATATTGATGCTCACATATGCTGTTGGGAGGAACACATATTTTCTTAAGCCCTTTATTCCTGAACTTGTCTGAATTCTTACGCCAGAGTCGTTTGCATCTCCCGGCTCAACTAAAACAATGCCATATATAGCTCCATTTTTAGCAATTCTCAAGGGAGAAGTTAAGGTTCCTGCAGGTTCGGCTGCAATGGCAACAATCTCAGCACCGTTATAAACTCTTAAACCGATGTCTTGGAACCCCTTCTCAGCGGATATTTTTTGAGTGTAAAATATTGACAGAAAAGATACAGTAAATAGAACTGAAATAAGCGAAACCGAAATTCTCTTATAAAATTTAGTTCTTCTCATAATAATCTCCGGAAATTAAGAATTAATCTGTTCTTAACCACATTTGACCTGTGGCTGGACTTGCCGGGTCTGAAGTTCTTGTTTCTATAATCAAACCCCCTGTTGCTTTAATCGGTCTACCCACTACTTCAAGTTTATTTGTCCCAGGACTCGTCGTCCCGATGCCGACGTTGCCGTTTCTTAAATTGCTGACCAGGCCTCATTAAAAATGGTCGCTGTCCCTATTTGTTGTCCCTATTTGTTTGAGGTCTTTTATCTTTCTAAATTCCTATTGAACGACTCAATACTCCGGCAAGGTCATACTCGTTGTTGACTGTCGTTATTCTATTAACGGTGAATGAGACCCAGCTACCCTCTCCTATCCACACTGTCGTCCAGCTGACTTGGCCATTTGCATTTGTTATGCCGGAAACAGTGGCATTATAACCTCCACTCCATCTTCCCTGTACGGTCACTCCGCTGATAGGTGGTCCGGAAGAGGTATTCTCTGTAACCGTAACCGTTGCCGTTACCGTGTACCAGGTCCCGAAGACTCGCCTCTTCGACATAGCGATGCTCAAATATGCTGTTGGGAGGAACACATATTTTCTTAAGGCCTTTATTCCTGAACTTGTCTGGATTCTTACGCCAGAGTCATTTGCATTTCCTGGCTCAACTAAAACAATGCCATATATAGCTCCATTTTTAGCAATTCTTAAGGAAGAAGTTAAGGTTCCTGCAGGTTCGGCTGCAATGGCAACGATCTGAGTACCGTTATAAACTCTTAAACCGATGTCCTGGAAACCCTTCTCAGCAGATATTTCTTCAGTGTAAAATATTGACAGAAAAGATACAGTAAATAGAACTGAAATGAGTAGAACCCAAATTCTCTTATAAGATTTAGTTCTTCTCATAATAATCTCCGGAAATTAAGAATTAATCTGTTCTTAACCACATTTGACCTGTGGCTGGACTTGCCGGGTCTGAAGTTCTTGTTTCTATAATCAAACCCCCTGTTGCCCTAATCGATCCGCCTTGCACTTCCAACTTTGCTCCAGGACTCACCGTTCCGATGCCGACGTTGCCTGATGTTGTTATAATCAGGTGATCTGTGCCGCTAGTAGCAGCTCTGAAACCCATATTTGATGAAGTTTGAATTCTTTTTCCTGAATTATCACCTAATACCATGCCTCCTGCATTAACCTTTCCAGCAACATCAAGCTTTACTCCAGGGTTCGTTGTTCCGATGCCGACATTGCCCATGATATTCAAATTACCTTGTTTTGTTTGCGAATCTCCTGATGTGTTTATAAAATATTCCTTTGTCTCTCCTTCAAGAAGATGTGAGTTTATTGCATATGGATAGGCATATAGCTCTTCCCGGGGAGTTAATGTTTCTCCATCAACGACTACTTCTAAATACAACTCCTGACCTGCTGTCCAGTCCATACCTGATAAATCTGTCCCGCCACTCCCTATTACATACCTGAATAATCCATTATGCACTGTAACATCTACTTCTCCACTGGTCCATAACGGCGGAGTAACAGCTACAGCATCGTTATATATACTGAATACCATTGTCTTTGTCCCATCCACTGGCACATTATCCTTTATTAACCTTCCCTGATAGTTTATCTTGCAGGGAACATCAGCAAAGGAATACCCTAAACAAATTAACAAAATTACAACAGATAATAAGATTACTTTTTTCATTTTAAGACCTCCTTTTTTATCAAACAAGAACTCTGGTAGTCGGGCTCGTCCCCGAGCCCGACAAACCCGGCAAAACTTGCCACCTTTCATCTCGGGGTCAGAGACGACCCCGAGTACCTGCCTATTCCGGAGTGGACCACCACGGTTCTTCCTCTTTTTTATCAAATGATTACAGCAATAAACAAAAATGACTCTGACCCCTTTTCTCACTACTATAAGTATATACTATCCATGTTATGGATAGGTTAAAAAAATGTTAATTTTTTGTTAACTTCAGAAAAAGCCTGTTTTTCAATAATGAAAAGACGATTAGCCATAGATGGAATAGCGAAGCGATTATATACGGGTTCAATGAAGATATTGTTGAAAAACCCCTGACTGGTAGTCCCGACTCGTCGGGACAGAAACTCTGGGTCAGAGACGACCCAGAGTACCTATTTTGAGTATCGAACCCCTACATCAGAATTCCATCAGAATTCAGTTTTTGTTTGCATTTCATTTGTAAATCTGTTAGAATTAAAAGTTAATTAAGGATTTAATTGACTTGTTCAAGGGGCCTTAAAGTGGACATTCCCACAAAGTATAATCCAAAGGTTACAGAGAAGAGATGGTATGACTTCTGGCTGGAGAAGAAATATTTTCACAGCGAGCCCAGGCCAGAAATGAAGCCCTATACTATAGTTATCCCGCCTCCTAATATTACTGGCTCCCTTCATATGGGGCATGCTTTGAATAATATTTTGCAGGACATTCTAATTCGACTAAAACGAATGCAGGGTTATAATGCACTCTGGCTTCCTGGAACAGACCATGGAGGAATTGCTACCCAGAACGTTCTGGAGAAGGAGCTTCTCTCCCAGGGATTGACCAGAGAGAAGCTGGGTAGAGAGAAATTCTTGGAAAGGATGTGGGAATGGCGCAGCGAAGTGGGAGATACAATTCTTGAACAGTTGAAGAGGCTGGGCTGTTCCTGTGACTGGGAGCGCACCCGGTTTACTATGGATAGTGTCTGTGAAAGGGCTGTTTTAGAGGCTTTCGTTTACCTCTATGGAAAGGGGTTGATATACAGGGGTGAGTACATTGTCAACTGGTGTCCCAGGTGCCAGACTGCTCTTTCAGATATCGAGGTGGAACACGAAGAAGTTAGGGGCAAATTATGGTATATAAAGTATCCCCTCAAAAGTTCGAAGAGCGGAGTCTCTTTTGTTATGGTAGCTACTACACGACCGGAAACTATGTTGGGAGATACAGCAGTTGCTGTTAACCCGAAGGATAAGAGATATAAGGAGTTAATTGGAAGCGAAGTTATATTGCCAGTTATGGACCGTCCCATTCCCATTGTTGCTGATGGATTTGTAGATTCTACTTTTGGTAGTGGTGCGGTGAAGGTAACCCCTGCACACGACCCGGATGATTTTAAGATAGCCCAGAGACATAACCTGCCCAGTGTGAAGGTTATTAATGAGCAGGGCAGGATGACTGAGGCTTCCGGGAAGTATCAAGGGAAGGACAGGTTTGAGTGCCGAAAGGAGCTGGTAGAAGAACTAAAGGAGAAAGGGTATTTAGAAAAGATTGAAGATTACAACTATTCGATTGGACATTGCTACCGTTGTCAGACTATCCTGGAACCACTGGTATCTGAACAGTGGTATCTAAAGACAGGGGAGATGGCAAAAAAAGCAATTGAAGCTTCCAGAGAGAAGAGAGTGCGTCTCATTCCTGAAAACTGGACTAAGCCATATTTGAACTGGCTTGAAGACCTCCATGACTGGTGTATTAGCCGTCAGATCTGGTGGGGGCACAGGATTCCCGTGTGGTATTGCCAGAAGGGGTGTTCCCCTGTTGTAGCGGTGGGAAGACCGGAAAGATGTCCAGAGTGTAGCAATAGTAATCTTATCCAAGACCCCGATGTATTGGATACCTGGTTCTCTTCAGCTCTCTGGCCTTTTTCTACTTTCGGCTGGCCAAGAAAAGAAGGCAAGGTTCCCAGTAAATCGAAAAGTGAGCAGGTAATCAATGACCTTGACTATTACTATCCCACTTCTGTTTTGGTCACAGGATACGAGATTCTCTACCTTTGGGTGGCCAGAATGGTTATGATGGGACTGACATTGATGGATGACATCCCGTTTTCTGATGTATACATTCATGGTATAGTGCGAGACGCCAAGGGAAGGAAGATGAGTAAGTCTATAGGGAACGTTATTGACCCCTTAGGAACTGTGGAGAAATATGGAACTGATGGACTGAGGTTTGCTATGGCTTGTGGCGGGGTGATGGGAAGGGATGTTCAGCTCTCTGAGGATAATTTTAGGGCGGGAAGGAATTTTGCTAACAAGATATGGAATGCTTCACGGCTGGTACTTATGAATCTGGAAGGGTTTAAATTGCCTCCCGGCGTGCCAACCCAAAATGACTCTATCAGAGAAAGGCTCACTTTACCCGATAGATGGATTTTGGACCAGTATAATCGGGCGATAGAAGAGGTCACCATTGCCTTTGAGGAATATGATATAAGTAGGGCAGCAAGGCTCCTTTATGAATTTATCTGGAGTAAGTTCTGTGACTGGTATCTGGAACTGGCTAAAATGAGACTTTATGGCCAAAAAGAGAGCGAGCGAGAGGTGGCTCAGTTTGTGCTCATTTACGTGCTTGCGGGAACTTTAAAGTTGCTCCATCCAATAATGCCGTTTATTACAGAAGAAATATGGTATCTGTTAAATAGCATCTCTCCGGCAGGGAGAGAGGAATCGATAATGGTTGCTTCCTGGCCTCTTCCCGGAAGAGAAGAAAGGGATAAGGATGCCACAGAGAAGATGGGATTGGTCATAGATGTAATTTCTCAGGTAAGGAATGTGCGTAGCGTAATGAGAATCCCACATGCTAAGATGGTAGAAGTGTTGATTAAACCATCTAACAGAAAACAGAAAACACTTCTGGATGAACACATTCCCTATATAAAGAGTTTAGCAAAGTCGAAAGAAGTTATAATTGATAAAAGTATTAACAAACCAGAAGAGTGTGCCACTGCGGTCGTTGGTGATGTAGAGATATATGTTCCCTTAAAGGGAATGATTGACATATCTCGAGAAGCAGAAAGACTGAGTAAAGAAATTGAAAAGATAGAAGTTGAACTGAACAGAATTGATAAGAAATTGAAAAACAGAGAGTTTCTGAAAAAGGCTCCACCTCCGGTTGTGGAGAAAGTAAAGAGACAGAAAGAAGAATACGAAATTACAAGGGATAAATTACTAAAAAACTTAAAGTTAATTAAGGAGTGAAACAGATGCGTGAAGACGGAAGGCAGAACCATAAGATTCGTCCAGTAAAGATAACCAGGGACTATCTGAAGTATGCTGAAGGGTCTTGTCTGGTGGAAGCAGGGGGAACAAAGATAATCTGTAGCGCTTCTGTACAGGACAGAGTTCCTCCGCACCTGCACGATACCGGTACTGGATGGGTAACTAGTGAATATGCGATGTTGCCCAGAGCCACAGACACACGCTCAGAAAGGGAAAGGTTCAGGTTGTCCGGACGCACTCAGGAGATTCAGAGGCTCATTGGTCGTTCCCTGCGCGCTGTTGTCGATTTAAAATTGCTTGGAGAACGTACAATAATTATCGATTGTGATGTCTTGCAGGCTGATGGCGGCACGCGCACAGCTGCCATAACCGGAGGCTTCATTGCTCTGGTCGATGCAATACGAAAGTTGAAAAGGGATAAGAAGATTGCTTCCTTTCCAGTAAAAGATTATCTGGCTGCCACAAGCGTGGGGATTGTTAAAGAAAAGATGCTTTTAGATTTAACTTTTCAGGAAGACAGTTCTGCTGAAGTAGATATGAATGTGGTTATGACCGGAAGCGGAGACCTTGTGGAAGTTCAAGCTACTGGTGAAGAGGCCACCTTTTCTGAAAAGAAGCTACTGGAGATGCTGGAGCTTGTCAGTAAAGGTATTACGGAATTGATAGCGATGGAAAAAGAGATTCTGGGAGATTTAAAGTAGCCAGAGATAATATGTTAGAGATTGTGCTTGCCACTCGAAATCGCGACAAGGTTAGAGAGATTAAGAAGATACTCAATGGTATTAATGCCAGGTTGCTCTCTTTGGATGATTTTCCCGGGTGCCCTGAGGTGGTAGAGGATGGAGAGACCCTGGAAGCAAATGCTAAGAAGAAGGCGCTGGTAGTTTCGCAGTATACGAAAAAGCTTTCTCTGGCTGAAGATACTGGTTTAGAAGTAGAGGCTTTAAGCGGAGTTCCGGGAATACATTCAGCGCGGTTTGCTGGTGATAACTGTACCTATGAGGATAATAATAGGAAACTGTTGAAACTTATGGAAAAACTCTCCTGGGGAGAGAGAAGAGCCAGATTCAGATGTGTGGCTGCTTTAGCCAGACCCGAGGGTGGAGTGGTAACTTGTGAAGGTGTATGTGAAGGGATGATTGCTTTTGAAATGAAGGGAAAGAGTGGTTTTGGCTACGACCCCCTGTTTCTTTTGCCGGAATACGGCAAGACCTTTGCTGAGCTCGGAGAAGAGATGAAGAACAAGATAAGCCACCGGGCCCGGGCGCTCGGCAAAATGAAAGAAATAATTAATAATTTATAGCCGCAAAGCGAAGCTTTGCCTTCTGCTTCAGAGAAGGGAAGCTATGTGCTTTAGCGCATAGAGGAATCAGATTATAGCCTAAGCTTCCGATTCAGAGAAGGGAAGCTATGTGCTTTAGCACATAGAGGAGTCAGATTATAGCCTAAGCTTCCGCTTTAGCGGAAGCAGGGAAAAAGTATCTCATTGACAGAATATGAGAATAGGTGGTAAAATAAATCGTTTAGGCGGGGCGTGGCTCAGTTTGGTTTAGAGCGCTGGCTTTGGGAGTCAGAGGTCGCTGGTTCGAATCCATGCCC
>JABUBO010000088.1_pt1 | contig 26062 bp, 23 predicted proteins | sample 7240361 | NCBI WGS metagenome assembly JABUBO01 (sample SAMN07256346, study PRJNA390944) | subsurface metagenome | isolation source: Methane hydrate marine sediment | place: Pacific Ocean: Eastern North Pacific, ODP site
GTGTGGAGTAATTTTTCTGTTCCTTCGCCAATTTTTTGAACAGTAATTTCGACTAAGTTTCCATCGACGTTAGAAATGGACATCGGTAGAAAATCCACATCCGGGAGCCACAATACAACAAATTGACCTGGTCTATAAGCTTTTGCAATTCTTTCGTTTCTAACAATAAAACTTTTAATTTCAGGAGAATATTCTACAACAGATTCAATTTTTACTATGTCAGTTTTATTCCGAGTAATTTCCAATACAATTTCTTCATCATCTTTTTCTAGGGATTTTGTTTCAATTAATCCCGAACTTACTGTTAAATCAAATATCCTTTTCCCCCGAGAATTTCTTATAATTACCGTATTCCATCCTTCTTCGCTACCGAACTCACCTACAGAAATATCTGCAAATGAAGCGGTATAGTCAGAACAAGAGAAACAAGCTTTTCTAATTGCTTTATCATATAAATAATTAAGTGGAATTTCTTTTTTTTCAGATTTTGTAGAAATAATCATTTTGAAATTATTCTTATCCGTTTCTATCTTTTCAATTTCACTTGGATTTATCTTATATTCATTAAAACATTCTGTTAATTGTTGATTATGGAAAGTTCCGAAACAAAATGTCCCAATTGTTAAAGAAACTAAATCAAAAGCTTCAAAATCGAATCGAGGGTGGTTTTGTATTTTCCGTAAAGCCTGAATTTGGCAGCCATTACCTACAACAGCAATATCAGAAAACTCTTGATTTATTGCATCCCCCACAATTGAAAGGGTAGGACTTTGGCTTGGTTCATATCCCATTCCATTAAATAAATCTTGTTTATTTTTAACAATGAAAGGAAAGAGTCTAAAATTCTCTTTTTTTCTAGTTGTAATTACGCAATCAATTAAATCCTTATCCATAGCGGCATATAATAAAGCAGTTATCGGATCACCTAGTTTGGGTATATCCTTTTTTGCGGTATCTGTGAGTCTAACTGAAACAATCTCAATAAAATGTCCTAAAATATTATTTTGCTCCTTTCCAAAAACCCACTTATCTAACAAGGGAATTGGATAGAAATCGATTCCTGTTTTAGGACATAGATTATAGCATATACCAAATCCATCACGGCAAGTATTTACATCTTTACAAGAACCATCTTCTATTGGAATTTCTCTTTCAAAATCGAAATTAATATTTTCACAAAACGTACTACAAGCTCCGCAATAGACACATTTTCCTGTATTAATTATTTCTTCTTCTAACTCTTTCCATCCTTTTTGAATTTTCTCGAACTGCATATTAACTCATTCCCTCCTTTAATTGAGTTAAAAACTCTTCAGCCTTTTGCTTTCCAAATTTAAAAGCTTCCATATTCTTTTCTAATGTTGAACTTGGAACAAATTGTTTTATAGTTTCTATTGCAGATTCTTCGGAGAAGATCTTAGTTACAACTGTAAATATTCCAAATAAGATTGCATTACCATATACTATGTTTCCGAATTTTTCTAATGCCATTTTTTGGATTGGTAAACCAAGATTTTTCATTTTACTTGCTGCTCGAAATTTCCCTAATATGGTGGATGAATCCCAAATGAGGAGTCCTGTATTTTCTTCTTTTTTAATTACTTCCTTTTTAACCTCTTTTGTTGCAGCATCCGAAAGAATAATAAGAAGATCAAAAGGTTTTAACGCTTTAGGATAATCAATCTGTTTGGATTCTCTATCTAAATCGATAACAACTTCAGCCCAGCTTCTTCCACCTCTTGCTTGCGCCCCATACGCTTCAGTTTGTGTCACTAATAATTCTTCACAGATGCCACTTGCATAGGCAATCATTTTACTCAAAGTAATTATACCTTGCCCACCATACCCAACAATTCTAATTTCGTATCGGTTCAATTTTTAGTCACCTTTCATTGCGATATTTTGAATTTTTTTATATTCTTCAGAATATTCAGACTTGCTTGGGTTATAGCGGAATTCTCCTATAATATATTTATTAAATAATTCCTCTTTACTCATGAATTTCGCTTGATTTATATGAATAGAATTTTTTTTAATCCACTCAAACATTTTCCCTCCAGTATCCATAATTTCCCCTTTTTCTCCTTTAGAACCCAGATTATCAAGATTTTTCCGGCCAAAATACGTAACACATGGAGTTATTACCTCAATTACCGAAGTTCCCTTGTGTTTTAATGCTTTTTTAAAGTATTTCATTAAAGTCCGAGGATGCGCAACAGTTGTGCGTGCTACATAGCTTGCACCCGCAGCCAAAGCAAGTTCTATACCATCTGATCGAGGTTCAAACATTTTATATGGGGTAGTTGTGCTCATAGCTCCGTATAGAGTTGTCGGAGCTGCTTGACCACCGGTCATTCCATAAATAGAATTATTAAAGATAAAGAGTATGCAATCAAGATTTCTGCGACATAAATGGATAAAATGGTTCCCTCCTATTCCTAAACAATCTCCATCTCCTGAAAAGATAATCGGTTTCATTTTTGGGTTTGCCATTTTCATTCCAGTTGCGATTGCTGGGGCTCTACCATGAAGTGTTAGCATTTTTTGAGCATTTTTATGAACTAAGAAAAAGATTTGACTATAACACCCTATCCCAATAACTAATGGATATAATTTAGGATCTAACTTTTCATCTTCAAAAACTCTTGTATATAATTGTCCAATACTACCATATCCACAACCTGCACAAAATCGTGAAACAAGGGTTCCTAAAAGCATTCCTGAAAAGGAACTATCAAAATATGGATGTTCTGGTTTTTCACTTGGATATCTAACATCATCAGACATTTATTTCGCCACCTCCTCAATCGCTTTTAAAATATCATCTGGATGATGTAAAGTAGCTACTTTAGGTACTTTTATAACTGGAATATTAAGATCAGTTACTCGTTCGACCTGTTCTGCAATCACTCCAGTATAATTCATTTCCGGAACAATTATAGCTTTAGCACCAGCAACGACTTTTTTAACTTTTTCTTTTGGAAATGGCCATACAGTAATTAACCTAAAAATTCCAACTTTAATTCCTTTCTTGCGAGCTAAATCCACAGCCCTATAACTTGCCCGGACGGGGAGACCATATGAAATTATGATAATTTCTGCATCATCCAGTTTATATTCTTCTGTTAAACTAATTTTATCTATATTATCTCTGATTTTATCAATCATAATTTTCATAAATCTTAATGAATTTTCTTCTGGCATTAGTATACCATCTTGGTTATGCGGTAAATGAATGATTAAAGGAGGACAGAACTCAGTTCCTATGATATAAGGCTTTGGAATCATTAATTTATGAGTATTAATATCCTCATATGTAAATTTTGCACCCTTGGTATCTTCTGGGATTGTACGATCAATAACTCTTTTTAAAATTTCTTCCTTTGGGGGTATATTTACTACTTCATGAATATGTCCCAAATAAGCGTCTGATAAAATGAAAATGGGACATCTATATGTTTCCGCATAATTAAACGCCGTTATTGTTAAATCAAATAATTCTTGGCACGACATAGGGGCAAAAGCTATTACTTCAAACTCTCCATTTCCAGCAAATCTGGTTAAGCCTACATCGTTATGATGTGGAACAGTTACAAATCCTGTGCCCGGACCACAACGTTGAACATCGCAAAGAACAAATGGAATTTCAATATTTGCTGCCATTGAAATAGTTTCCGTCATAAGTGATAGACCGGGTCCTGAGGTAGCAGTCATTGCTTTAGCACCAACTAATGATGCACCCATTACTGCATTTATAGATGCTAGTTCATCCTCCATTTGCATACAACAGCCTCCAACTTCAGGTAGTCGTTTTGCTAGATGCTCAATTACTTCTGTACTCGGTGTTATTGGGTATCCCCCAAAAAATTTCAAACCTGACGAGAGAGCCCCTTCAGCCATAGCCACATTGCCCATCATCAAATACTTACCAGGTTTTAAGAATCTTTTACCATTTACATTACTCATATAATATCACCCTTTCTAAATTTTTACCTCCTCTTTTTTGGCAGTAATTTCATTCTCAATTTCTGGTACGATATATATTGCCCATATAGGACATGCATATTCACATCTTTTACAAGCAGTACAATATTTTTCCTTTTCCTCTTTCACTTTTGGCAAAAAAGCTACACGCATATTCAATTGGTCAGACATTTCTAATATTCCTGTAGGACAAACTGAAACACAAATTTCGCATCCTTGACATCTATGCTGATTTAACATTAATGAAAATCCTTTTTCTATATTAATTATCAATTTTGGGATTTTTTTCACCACTTTTATAAAATTTGTTTAAATTGAAATTAAAAATACTACTATTTTTAATTAGATTAGGATAAATTTAATCATTTCTTTTATTATTTTTAGTAAATAAAACTAAAATAGACCATCTAATTATAAAAAAAATAAAGAAAGAAAACCAATTCTTACTTAATCTTTTAATAAATTGTTAATTTTTTTAAAAAATTATATCATCATCTTTCTATTTATCCCAAAATATATTTAATTGAATTGAAATTAAAAATAATAGAGAATGAAACTTAAAGAAATTGAGAAGATATCTAAAGAGATTTTTTTAGAAAAGAGTGAGATAATAGCAGCCTATGTTTATGGGTCTTATTTGAAAAGTGAATTTTTTGAGGATATAGATCTAGGTTTGTTGGTTAAAGATGGATTTAAACCAGAAGTGTTGTTTGAGGAAAAAATATCTATATTATTTGAGAAAAGACTTAAAGGTAAATTTAAAGCTTATAAACCTATTGATATAAGAATATTAAATGGAAAATCTTTAAGATTTCTTTATTCAGTTTTGAAAAATTCAAAACTAATTTTTTCTAGAGATGATTATAAAAGGATTCAATTTGAAAGTAAAGTTATAAAAGAATATTTAGATATAAAGCCCCATCATGATTTATATGATGCAATGAGGAGATTAAGATATGCAATTAGATAAGAACTTGATTGAAGGTAAAATTGATATAATAGAAAGAAATCTGGATTTTTTGAAAAAATATAAAGAAATGAATGATGATGACTTTATTAATAGTTATAAGGATGTTCAAGCTGTAAAATATTCGTTATTCGAAGCAATAGAAGCATGTATTGATATTGCATCTCATATAATTTCCGTTAAAGGATTTGAAAGGGCGGAAAGTTATGCCGAAATGTTTGAAATACTTGGTAAAAAAGAAATTATTAATTCAAAATTGGCTAAAAATTTGTCTGAGATGGCAAAATTCAGAAATATTCTTGTACATGGTTATGCAAGAGTGGATAACTTCAAGGTGCTTAAATTTATCAAGGAAGAATTAGAGGATATTATATTATTTGTTAAGAAAATATTAGAGTTATTTAATAATTAGAATTAATAGAATTAATTTTAAAGAAAATTTTATTTGATAATGCAACCAAAGCCTTCCTTTATTTTATACTCGATTTTTTCCATTTAAGAATCTAATATTAAAAGGTTATTCCAAAAGATTATTAAATAAATAGAACCTATCTTATTTTCAAAAATTCTACTACCATGTTATTTAAATAAGGCGTCGATTAATATGTCTGATAAATTAGAAAAACTTAAAAATGTGATAACTGCTTTAATTACGCCATTTAAGGAAGACTTTTCTCTGGATGAAGAGAAATATCGGGAATTTATAAGGTTTCAAGTTGATAATGGTGCAAATATTTTAACTATGGGTACGACGGGGGAGGCGGCAACTCTCTCTCATGATGAACATATTAAAGCAGTAAAAATTGCCGTTGACGAGGCAAGAAAAACCGGGAAAGACCCCTTTGTGTTAGCTGGAACGGGAAGTAATTCCACAAAGGAGGCAATCTCACTGACAACCAGAGCAGAGAAAGCTGGAGCCGATGGAGCATTAATTGTCGTTCCTTATTACAACAAACCCGTTCAACATTCACTTATTGAACATTACAATACAATTGCTGAGCAAGTTAAGATTCCAATAATTGTGTATAATGTTCCGGGACGTACGGTTAGGAATATTAATCCAGAAACGGTAGCTACTATTGCAAAAAAGAATGATAATATTGTGGGGATAAAATGCGCAAGTGGAAACATTGACCAAATCACTAAGATTTTCAAATTATGCCCTGATGATTTTATCATCCTTAGCGGAGATGATTCACTGACTTTTCACATTATGGCTCTTGGTGGTAAGGGAGTAATTAGTGTCGCATCGAACATAATCCCGTTTAAAATGGTCGAATTTTGCGAAACAATGGAAAGAGAACTCTGGAATAATGCAAGGGAACAGCAATTACTATATTATGATCTTTTTAAAGTATTATTTGTTGAAACAAATCCAGGTCCGGTAAAATTTGCGGCTGAATTGCTCGGTTTAATGAAAAAAAGCATGAGACTACCTTTAACTCCACCATTAGAAATTAATCAAAAGAAAATAAAAGATGTATTAGAAAGTTTAGGTTTAATTTAATTAATGGAGGTTTATTCAATTTTGATTAAATTATTAATTTTAGGACCGACTGAATCAATGGGTAAGCTGATTAGTAACTTAGCATTAAAAGACAATGAAATAGATGTTGTCGCTGCTTGTGATGTCACCCATATCGGCGATGACTTAGGTTTTATTTCAGGTGTGAATGATCCAAATAAAATAAAAATCAATAATGTAAATAATCTTCAAAAAGTTATAGACGAAACTAAGCCAGATGTCGCCGTAGATTTTACTGTGGCAAAAGCAACAGAAAAAAATTGCAAAATCTGCGTTGAAAACGGAATTAAATGCGTAATTGGAACAACAGCAATGACCCAAGATTTTCTCGATGAATTCGAAAACCTTGTAAAAACAAAAAATGCTCCAGCAGTGATTTCGCCTAATATGGCAACGGGTGTAAACATTTTATTCAAAATGGCATCAATTTTAACTGAATATTTAAACGATTGGGATATTGAAATAATTGAAGGTCATCATAAAAGAAAACGAGATAATTATTCAGGGACGAGTTTAACTATAGCAAAAATAATTTGCGATACTCTTGGAGTTAAAATGGATGATGTTATTAAGTATGGGCGTCCAAAAGGTCCAGCTTTAAGAAAGAAAGGTGCAAAGAACGAAATTGGAATACATTGCATTCGAGCTGGCGATATTGTAGGAAATCATACAGTAATCTATGCAGGTCCAGGGGAATACATTGAATTGCAACATAAAGCGATCAGTAGAGATTGCTTTGCAGAAGGAGCAATAAGAGCAATGAAGTATATTATTAGACAAAATAAAAATCGTATCTATACTATGAAAGATGTCTTAAATCTATAAAACAAACAAAATAATGAAATTAAAAGAAATAGTATAAAAAATTACTATTTTTTTCCCTATTTTAATTTAAAATTAATTTTAGGGTTAGATGTTAATTCCTTTTTGCATCTCTTGGCTTCTTGTAATAATTTGTCTAATGCTTCTGTATTATCATTATTTGTAGCTTGGAGAGCTAAACGAGCAAAATTAATAAAATCTTTTGTTCTCTCTTCGGAGAAACCAAAAAACTTACAAAAATTTAAAGGTGACAAAATTATTACATTTTCTTTGGATGTTATAATATTTGATTTAATATTAAGAGGAACTAGTGTTAACAATGAACGCTCGCTCTGATATTTATCAGTTTTATAACTTAAACAACTCTTCCTAGAATGAAACAAATAGTAATCTATATTAACCCATACAATATTTTCAGAGACAATTTTTGCCTTTCTAGACAAATCACGAAAATTTCTATTTACTAAAATAGTATTATCAGGTCTATTTTCATCACCATCATGTATTATGGATTCATAATGAGATATACAGTTATTTTCAATTCTGGTATGCATCATAAAATTATATTCGGCAATCCAATGAAATGCTACACCTACTTTTTGATTTAACGATACGCGTGGACTCAAACCAACAGAACGTAAAAGCTCTCCAAGTGATATTCCTCTTGCATTAGAAGAAGAAATAAACCCTCGATAATCCGTATTTTTTAAAGCTTCCATTGCTTCATCATAGCTAGGACCTATTTTATCTTCAATAAGTCCTTTTTCTTCATAAATAGGAAGGATATTATCTCTGAAAAATCGAAGAATATGACTATATTGCTCTTTTGGATCAAATAAGAAGCCACTGTCATCAGCATCTAGAATCTTCCACTTTTTCCTTCCTTTATCATCGGGAAAACCTGCTTTAGTTAAAATATCACGATAATCTAAATTATTTCTGGCAAGAGCACCTAAGAAATCCCAATGATTATCAGTTAAATAGGTGAACGAAGATACATTAGTTTGAAAATCGTAATGTTCATCCAAAAACAATTTCTTTAGGTATTTGACAGCATTTTCAACAGTTTCTTCATATGTACGAGGGTTTCCATCTGAACTCCAATTAAATATTTCCCATCTATTAAGTTCTGCATTTAATTCTAGACCTACCGCTCCTAAAATTTCATTATATTTAAGTTTTCTCTCTTGGAGAGCAGAAATAAAGTCATTTCGCTTTAAAACATTATTAATGTAATCTATATCATATTTGTCAGTATCATGCTTTAAAATTTCTTTTATTAAATATTCACCCGCTCTTGTTTTAGCTTGACTATCCGGTAGCATGTTCCCTTCAGAGTCTTGCCAAAGAAAAATCCATTTATCACTTCTGAAAGATCTCACAAAAATTTGGTGAGGGATCGCTCTCCCATATAATTTATGTAATTTTAAAAAACTAGTATATTTCATATACCTTCGATAATCCTTTTTCATAAGAGTGGTGACACTCATATCTATTGTTCTAGTTATGTCATTATATGACTTCATTTTAGGATTCTCTTCAATAATTGTATCGCAAATATTCCTAAAAAGCATGCTGTTTTTATCTTTATCTTTATCAAACAATACCAGTCTAGTATCATCATCCTTCGGTTTTGGAGGCTTTTTTTCAAATAGTCTCTCCTTAAGATCAGTTAGATTTTTATAATCTGAGTTTTTTTGTATCCATCTAGAAATAGTCTTAACCATTTTTCTAGAAGGTGTTAGTCTCTTATCGAGTCTATATACATTCTCTTGAGAGGGAAAAAATTTACCTCTAAAGATATTTTCCTTTTTTTCTTCTAGAATTCTCTCAACCATATCACCCATAATAAAAGGTAATTCAACACCAATTTGGTCTGCTATTGCTCTTAATTTCTTATACTGACCAATCATTCCAGACCTTTTTTCTAAGTTATCACCTGTAAGTGAGTCAATTTCTTGAAAATATAATAAAAAAATGGCAATAGTGACTTTAGGTAATGCTTTTATGGTATTTTGATGCAAATTCTTTAACAATCTGGTTTCATTAGATAATTTATCTATTAATAATTTAGATAAATATCTGAAAAATCCATCATCAGTATCATATTTATCTCTGAGAAGGAGCAATTCTTCAGAATTATCTTCAATAAATTTATAAATGAATTTCCAAATTGGTTTACTTTTATCGTATGATTTAATCTTATAAAATCTGGAAGCAGAACTATTAGTTTCATCTTCCTCCTTATTAGACATAGATGTGTTAACAGTTACTCCTGTAAAAGATTTCTCTTCTGGTAACATATTTTTTTCTTTTTGATTTAATTTTCCATTATCATTTATTAACTCCACTGATTCTGATGAGGAGACCGTTTTACTTTCACTAATATTTGTTAAAGTCGATCCACAAAAATTTTCTTGGTCTAAGCTGTAGTCCATCAGATCATCATTTAATGCGCCCCCTCTATAAATTGGTGAGCGATTTGAACAAGAACTCTCCCCCACGTGAATATTTTTAAAATTTTCTGAAATTTTTTCTCATATTTGTCAATAAAAAAAAATTTATTACATTTAATTCATTGAGATAAAAAGGTGAACAAAAAAATTTCAGACATAGATGTATATCATGTATTAGATAATTATTTCAAACAACTTGATAGTGTTTCAATTAAATCAGATGGCTTCTTTAGACAAGAAGATGATAAAGACCGTTATGAAACGCTTTTTATGTATTCTTTCCGTAAATTTCAAGCCGCTAAGTATCATTATAGTAATGTATTAAAATTTCTTATAAGGGGTTTTAAATCCGAAAAAGGAGCTAGCATTAAAGCTGAGTTGTTGGATAGTAACCATAAAACAAAAGGTTCGATAGTTAGCGCAATAACAACCACAGAAATTTCATCAAATTATTACGTATATGAACTTTCTGCATTTTTAGAAGCTTTAAAAAGCGCTATTGATTTTTTAGCAGCAGCTTGTGAAATTCATTTAAAAGGGATTAAATTTGATAGTATAACCCCATTAATTAGACTTGTATTGAAAGGAAAGACAGGACCTATTCTAGATCAAGCTAAAAAACATTTAGTTTGGCTAGAGTATATACGTTCTTATCGTCATCATTTAGTTCATCGTAAATTATTCACAATTTCAAGTGTTACAAAATCAATCTATAAAGGTGATAAAGAATCAAAAATTCATGCACCTATTGTTATTCCCAAAAAACCTCCAAGATATACTCCAGATACTCGAAAAAATCGCTTACTTAGAAACTCTTTTGGGTTAAAAGTTCCTTGTATAGAGAGTACTGTAACAATTGATGATAAAATTATAGATTATAACTTAGAATACCTAATAACTGAAGATTATATATCAATTGAAGAATTCATGAAAAATAATCTCTATTCATTCAATGAATTCTTTATAGACATTATTAACGATTTAACCAATTTAAATTTCAACGAAGTTCAAATAATTTAATTAGCTGAATTTACCTCTAATAAAGCCATATATCTATTATTATCTAATTATTTCCTTAAGAAGACTGAAAATATCATTTATATTATGCTCATTTAAAGAGAATATATCGAACTAAAGCATACTGCAATAAATAGAAATTGTTTTGCTACGGGAGCAATACGAGCAATAAAATTTATTGCGAAACAAAAAGGAAGTAAAATTTTCGAAATGAAAGATGTTCTTAATCTTTAATTTTTGAATTGAAAAATTAATCTTTGGATTAGTTTTCATTTCATTTTCACATTGATCTGCTTTTTGCTGTAATTTAGATAATTTTTCTAAGCTATCTATAATGTCTTTTACAGACCCTAGTGCTAACCTCCTTAATTAGTCTATCTTTTAAAGAAAAGGAATTGAGAAGAAAAAAACAATAAAAAATATAATCCTTAGAAAACAAAGTAAAAATAGACATTTGAAGAATAAAAAAATAGAGAAAAGTGATATTGGAAATGATTCTAATAATTGGATATGGATCATTGATGAGTTATTATGGAATTTATAAACAACCATCTACTAGGGATATTGAAATTTTTAATCCCTTTATAGTTCGATTCAAAGGATTACGCAGATTCAATACAATTGGAAGGCGTTATATGGATATTGGAAAGGAATTTAACCCCAAAGGAGTTCAAGTTGATATTGATGATCCAATTGACAAATTAGGAAATAATATTGAATGCCTTGCTTATTATGTTAAAGAAGAGGGTTTACAAAAGATTGGTATACGGGAAGGGTATCCAAATAGACTATTGGAAAGAATAAAAAAATACAACCAAAAAGAAAAAGTACAAGAAGGGAAACGAAAATTAGCAGAGATTCTTTGGACTTTTTACCCAGAGCTAGATATTTCTGCTAGTTATCACGAAAAAATTTGTATATATAGAAAAAAATTGGGTGATCATATTCATTATGATATTATTAATGCTCATAGTTATGTTCCTCATCCTATAAAAGTGTTATGTAAACAAAAAGATATGACTATATTCGGACTAATTTCAATTCATACTAATATTGGAGCAAAAAGACATAATAATAGTGATATTCACTTGATGACTATCCAAAAGGCAATCAACTCAAAAAATCCTCCAAGAAAATCTTATTTTCAAGATTGTATTTTAGGAGGGGTCCATGGAATAAATGTAAGAGATTTATTATCAGGAATGGATATTAATAATGGAAGAATGAATCAATATTTAAGTAACTTGAAAGGGAATATCGAAAAAGAATGGAATAATACTCAAGATTGGAATTTCCATGGAAACGATTTACGTGCAAATCTTAAACGATCAGGATTATTGGAATATTTTCGTGAGTTATAAAACTTTATAAACTTTTTGATATAGAGAAAGAAGCTAAAGGATTTATCTCTTAAAGATATTTTGTATAAAAATTTAAAAAATTCAACTATTCATTTAACAAAATTCTAATTTTCATAGAATGGATTCATAACATTCTTTAGATTGTGTCAATCGAAGCAAAAAATAAGAAAAATGATCTTAAAAAATATCTACATATAGTTCACACCAAGAATGGCATATATGTTTTTAATCCAAAATTAATTTACCACTCATTAATAAGAGAAACAAGTTTTCATTTTCATTTTTTACTTTTAAGTAAGATTACTTCTAGACGCGGGATTATCCATTTTGAATTGTTTTGATATTCATCAGTCCAATCATGACCTTTTTGAAATAATATTTCTTCTGCTAATCTAGATATTGCCTTATCATGAATCTCATATCCAGGAGAAACTCCTTTTAGTATTTCAATTGTCTGCTTTTTAATCTTTCTAGATTTTTTTTTCATTATCCATTCAGCTGGAAGTGTGGTCATATAATACCTATATAAATCTTTATATCGTTGTCTCCAGAAATTGTACTCCTTACAAATAAACCATAAGGAATCCTCAAAGGCATAATATTCCCAACCGAAATATTTGCAGATAATATTGATATGATTATGATCCAATTGAACATCTAATTTTATAGTTTTAACAAATTCTTTATTTTTTATCAATAATGGCTGAAGAAACTGGTTCCATGTAACAAGCCCTAAAGCAATAACAATTTGTCTTTGAGAATCTTTTCCTAATTTAGTGAAAACTTCAGAAATATCTTTAAGAGATAAGCTAAAAGATTCAGCCCAAGTTTTTAAAGCAGCAATATTTTGAGAAAATGGTAACGCTTGATTAATTCTGCGAATTAATAAATCCATTTGCTCTTCCACATAACTCGGGATATTTTTAAGATAAGACTTAATAATATTCTCCATAATCCTCCAACCTAATCTTGTTACTCTATATGATGATAATTCTTCAACCTTTGAAATTAAATTTAATTCAGTCAATTTAGGTAATGAATTAAATAAAGTCGTTCTACTACATACAGCACTACATCCTTTTGTTACCCTAAGTTCGAGCTCTTGAGAAGGAATACTTCTATCCGAGTCAAGATTTGGATCGAATTGAGATATTATTTTTTTCATCTTAGAAGTTAATTTATTAATTATTTTTTCTTCTTCAGTAGATTTTTGATTCATAGAAAATTACCTCACTATTATTTGAAATGCAAAATCCATAGCTATAGCAATATCTGACATATATTCCGCGAATTTGATATCATCTTTAAACTCAGGGGGTAAATTATCACATTTTTGGCGTAAATTATCCATCATTAACTCAAATTTTTCTAACGCTTGTTCCAATTGCTCGGGTGGATATTTTCGACCCTTTTTCCTTTTAAAGTTATCTTTTATTAAATGAGCAGCAGATTCCCATTGTTTATCACATTTAATTTCAAACTCAGAATGTTCAATGGCGAGACCAATTAATCCTGCTACTCCTGATATTCCTGCACCAATTAAAGCCCCCTTCGCAATTCCTATTAAAACTTCTCCCAAATTACTTCCCGATTTTTCTATGCCTCCAATTATTCCTCCGATAATAGCACCCGCTCCTGCCAGAGCTGGAACAGGATTTGATCTGGAAGTAGGAGAATGGGGAAGTGTCCCCCAATCAGCAATAAAATGAGTTGCCCATCCCAGATATTTTGGCCAAGATGTATCATTTTTACTTTTGGTATAATAAGCTTCACGGATACAGCGAATCGCTATTGCTTTTGCCTTTATTGTATGATTTACTAACCATTCGATTGGAATTACTAGAGAATTTATAATATCTTCAGCAATTTTTTGCTTATTAATCTCATCTGGCTCTATAGATGCTTTGATTAGCACCTCAAGAGCCCAAGCTTCCATTGGAATAGAGCCATATTTCCCTACTAATTCTGCTAGACCTTTATGGCAAATTTCTTTCATCTTCATCCATTAAATTTATTTCTATTTACTTGTTTTTAATACAAAAACTCAAATATTTAAATCTTTTAATCCTAATTATTTTTATAACTAATTCAATTTAAATTTGGAATAAGTCCAATCTGGAATTGAAACGAGTCCAATTTGGATTAATAAATAATAGATTATAATAATGATTTTTTATATAAGTTCATTATATATATCGTTTTTTCTAAATTTGATACAACAATAAAAATTAAACCAATCCATAAATAGATAGATAAATAGCTCTCTTGAAATTGTTGAGAGTAAGAATGCATAATAAAATAAACCACTAAATTCTAAAAAAGAGATTGGAATTCATGCTATCAGAGCAGGAGATATTGTAGGAGAGCACACTATTTTATTTGCAGGGCTCGGAGAAAGAATAGAACTTAAACATATAGCTCATAGCAGGAATGCTTTAGCTAAGGGTGCGATTAAAGCAATTAAATATTTGCATAATGTTGAAAAATATAATGCGAAAATTTTCTCAACTCAAGAAGTCTTAGGATTAAATTAAAAAGGAGAAAATAAATGAGTAATAGGATAGAACTCTCTAATTTATTATTTTTTTTTAAGATTTATTAATTCCAGTAATTGAATTTTCATTTTTGGAATCTTATTATTGATAATATCCCAAATAATTCTTAAATTTATTTTAAAATAAGAATGAATCAAAATGTCTCTTAAACCAGCAATTTTTTTCCTTTCTATCTCAGAATTTATTATCTTAATATCTTCTGGAATGTTTTTCACAGCTTCACCAATAATAATCAAATTTTTCAAAACGCCATCTTGAATTAATTCATCTATTAGAAAATTTTCAAAAGATAAGTTTTTAGTATATTTTTCAATTTTTTGGATAGCATCAATAATATCCTGAAGATAAGTATTAAAGTCCCTTTGCATACTTTATACTCCTTAAAATTGAAGATTTTAGAGCAGGTTTAATATCTTCGGCGATTACAAGATCTACTTTATTATTGAATAGTTTTTCTAAAAAAAATTTTAAATCCATATAATTATCAAAAGTTATTCCATCTTTTTCAAATTCTACCAAAATATCAACATCACTTTCTGAATTCTGTTGATTTCTAAGATAAGAGCCAAATAATCCAATCTTCTTTACATCATACTTTTTTATTTTATCTATATTTTCATTGATTTTCTCTATTATTCTTTCATAAACTAACATCAACAATCACATTCTATTGCGTATGATTAAAAGTAAGATAGTAGCATTCAAATTAACTTGATTCTAGTATAATAATTAGAAATATTATGAATAAATAATTTATGATTATCTTTACTTTTTGTTAAAAAAAATATGAATTTTATTTCAGCATTTATTTCATACTTAATTTTCAGAGCAGATCTAGTTCTTTCATTAATTATTCTTATTTAGAATAATTTCAACTCGCAATCTCATCATCGAAACAAATTGAAGGTATCCAGCCCAATTTGCTTCTAATAATAAAATAGAACAAATAACATTAAATAATTTTTGGATTGTAGAATTATTTTTTTAAATAATCTGGAATATGTTGAGATCTTTCTAAATCATAAAATGAACCGGGTTCTCTTACGACATATGATTTTCCCTTATTTATCAGAATTTCAGCTGGTCTAGGTCTTGAATTATATATACTTCCCATAGAAAATCCATATGCTCCAGTATCTAAAATCGCCAAAAAATCATTCTCTTCGGGTTCAATAATATTTCTATCTCTGCCAATAACATCACCAGATTCACAGATTTGTCCTACTATATCTGCTTGGATCAAATTATCTCGGTTTTTCTTATTGCAGTTAATGATATGATGATAAGAATCATACATAGTCGGTCGAATTAAGATATTAAAACCACCATTTGTTCCAACAAAGTTCTTTTCTTTAGTTTTTTTAATTGTATTAACTTCAACAAGAATAATACTAGCTTCAGCAGTTAAGAAACGTCCTGGTTCAATGCAAAAAGTTGGCTTATCTAATCCCATATCCGTTATTGCTGATTTAAATATTGATAAAACTGTGGCTGAAAACTCATTTAGATTAAGCGGATTTTCTGATGGTTTATAAGGAATTCCAAGACCACCTCCAAAATTAATGAAATCAAATTGGATGTTTGTTTCTTGTTGAACCTTCTTTACGATAGAAAGAAATTTTTCTGTAGACTTTTTGAATGTTAGAATTTCAAGAATTCCGGAACCAATATGCATATGAATACCAAAATTAGTAAATCCATTTTCAATTGCTAGTTTATATGCTTCTACGATATCTTCTTCAAGTATTCCAAATTTAACATGTCTTCCCGCTGTTATACAATGGTCGTGATACCCACCGCCAATCTCGGGGTTCACTCTAAATGAGATGAATTTTGGATTAATACCCAATTCATCGGCAATTTTAATCAATCTTAATAGTTGACTGCCATGATCAAGGTTTATAATTACTTTTTTCTCTAAAGCATATCGTAGCTCATCGTTTGTAATATTATTACTTGTATAGATAATTCTCCCGGGAGAAAACCCAGTGATAAGACAGAGATGAATTTCACCTGTTGAAACACAATCTACAGAAGCCCCTTCTGATTCTAAAATTTTTAGAACAGCAAGATTTGTATTTGCTTTAACTGAGTAGTGAATCTTATTGTTTGCATATTCTTTTGAGATTACTTCTTTTAACTCTTTATACCTGTCTCGTATGAGTTCTTCGCTTATAACATAAATAGGGGTCCCATATTGATTCGTTAAATCTGTTGTTCTTATTCCGCCAAAATATAACTGATCATTAATATATTCCAAATGCTTTCGTTTTAACCAATCAGAATTTTCCATATTAATCTCATTTCTTTAAGATGAAATGGTATTTTTACTAATTTATTATTTTAATATTAAAAAAGATTTAAAGAAACTTAAAAACCAAAGATAAAATTGATTAATTAAATTTCCGTACTAGTAGTTTAAATTTCGAAGTTTTCAATTTTAGCATCGAAAACTTTTTCTACTGAGCCTTCCATATAAACCCCATCATCAGTAGCCGTAATAATTAAATCACCACCATCCGTATGGATTGTAACTGGTTTATTTGTCTTGAATTTATCAAGAATAGTTCCTGCAACCACCGAAGCACAAGCACCCGTTCCGCATGCCATTGTAATCCCTACACCACGTTCAAATACTTTTATTTGCGCTTCTTGACTTGATATTACCTTGACAAATTCAACATTTGTCTTATTAGGAAATCTTTCATGAGATTCGATTATTTTCCCATATTTATCCACTTCTTGATTGTTTAAATCACCTTCCTTGAAAATAACAGCATGTGGATTTCCCATAGAAATTACTGTAAAATTATAATTTTTATCTCCAGCTTGAATCTTCTCATTAATACAATGCATTGGATCTTTACCGGGAATTACTGGAATCTTATCACATTCCAAAATGGGTATCCCCATATTAACTTTGACTTCAATTACCTTTCCATTTTCTATAACCAATTCTGGAATTATTAATCCTCTTAAAGTTTCAACTTTAAATGAAATTTTATCAACAAGATTATTTTCAAATACATATTTTGAAAAACACCTCATTCCATTTCCACACATTTCTGCTTCAGAACCATCATTATTAAAAATTTGCATCTTTATATCATATTTTTCAGAATTACTGACAAAAATCAATCCATCAGCTCCAACAGAATAACGTCGTTCGCATAATTTTTTAGCCAAAATTCCCTTTTTTTCTTCGGGAACAACTGAAATTAAATCATTAATTATGATATAATCATTCCCTAAACCATGATATTTAGAAAATGAGAACTCTTTTATTTTAATTGTTTTCATATCAATTTGTAAGAGTTTAATCTTTTAAAAGTTTAGTTATTTAAATTAAAGCAAAGATATATCTACTCATAACTTTCTCTATATGGAATTATAAAAATTAAGAATTTTAATTGATCTGCATAAAAATTTATAATGTAAGTTTTACTTTATTAGAAAATAAAGGAACTATTTAACTCATGAAGAAATTTAAAATAATTATTATATTTACTATTCTTCTATTTCTACTTTCTATTTCAATTCCTCAAGGTCTGACTTATACTGATTATCAAGAAGTTAAAAGCAATGGTACCATTTTCTATCTTGTTAGCCTAAATAAGAGCGAAACGTTAAATATCACCTGTTCAAGTAAGTATCAATTAAGTTATTCTTTATTTGTATTTAATTTTCGTCCAACATCAAATTATAAAAATCCAAATGGAATATACAGCTCAGAGCTATATAATTTATCAATAACGTTTTATGAAGGGTATTATCCCAAATTAAATTTTATTGCAAATAAAACTTTAATATATTACATTCAAATAATTGTACATAATGAAAGTTCCAACTTAATTACTATTTATAGCAATAAAGAACTGGGACGTTATTATTTACCGCTGATAGATTCTTACCCTTTAGAAATTATTGGAGTAATAACCATTTTTACAATATCAACAATAACATTTCTTATACTCAAAAAAAGGAAACTTCGAGTTTGAAGCTTCTTTTTAATATATATAAAAATGAAAAAAAGAAGTTTTAAATTATTTTCATCAATTTCCTAAATATACTAATTCATATTAAATAAAAAATTACGAAGTTTTCATATTGTCAGAATTTGAAGAATTATCAAAGAAATTAGCCGAATTGATGAAAGATACAGATCAAATAGAATTAATTAACGTAGATTTGCTTGCTGAGCAATTACAATTTGAGTTTTTCCCCAGTGTAGTTACAGGCGCAGTTCAAGCTGCTTTACCCGGAATTGGAAAAGTGAAAGGACCAATAGAATGGACAGAAGCGGTTTTAAAGCTTGGAGAGGTTTCTTTTCCCGGTACAATTGAAACGATCGAATTTATAAGATCAAATGGGACTAAAGTTACCCTGGGAGGTCAATCCGTTCCACCCTTTTATAATTTTTTGGGTTTAGAAAAACGTAATCCGCATCCACCTGTGGTAACATATGATGTCTTCGATATGGGCGCTGATATGATGTTACCTAAACCGATAAAGGTAGAATATAAAGGTTATCTTGATAATCCAGTTGAATGGGCAAAATTTGCAGTCGATAAATTTGGTGCAGATTGTATTACATTCCATTCTTTATCAATTGACCCAGGATTAAAAGATGCTCCCGTAGAAAATTCCAAGAAGACATTGGAAGAGTTATTACAAGCTGTTAAGGTTCCAATTCTTATTGGTTGTTCTGGGAATAAAGAAAAAGATGTAGAAATGTTTAAACTCACTGCGGAAGTGTCTGAAAGCGAGAGATTATTATTATCTGCAGCTGATAAGGCAACTTGGGAAGAAGTTGTTCCTCTTGCCGTGAAGTATGACCATAATTGTCTTCTTTGGACAAGCTTGGATATGAACAACCAGATTAAGCTGAATAAAGATGCCATGGAATTAGGACTTGCAAGAGATAGAATAGTAATGGATCCAACGTGTGCCACTTTGGGCTACGGATTAGAGTATTCTTTCTCAATGTATCAACGTATGAGATTAGCGGGACTTTTAGGTGAGGATAATCTTGCATTTCCAATTTCTGGAGGGACAACAAACGCTTGGGGTGCGAGAGAAGCATGGATGAGTGAGAAAAGAGCTCCAGATTGGGGTAAAAGAGAATATCGTGGTCCTCTTTGGGAGATATATAATGCCCTCTCACTTATTGTTGTTGGATTAGATCTTGCTATGATGTTTCATCCAGTTGCTGCTCAATTTGTGAAAGAAACTGTAAATGATTTCTTTAAAGAAGCTCCAAAAGTAATACCCGAATCATATATGGATTGGGTTTCAACTGTAATAAAACAGTAAATCTCTCTTTTTTTTTTCTTTAATTTAAATTAAAGAATGGCTTAAATAAGCCTTTTAGCGATAATAATTTGAACATTATCTATATAATATGTGCGATGTGTTTCCCATGTTCCCAAAATACCTAAAACTACCTAAAAATATTTTAATTTGCCATTAAAAATGGTTTTAAGGCAATTGGAACTACAAGAGATATTTTTCTTACAAATCCAAGGGAAAAACCCAAAAAATAATTAATTACTGAGGTCCAACTTCCTATTGAATAGAGAATCTGTTTTATCTAAAAAATAATGTCTATAATTAATCTATTAATTAAAATATTTATTTATCTAAATAATCAACTACTGTTCCTTCCTGAGTTATTTTATAAAGAATTTTTTTGGTCTGTTGATCATTTATCTTTTTAATGCAATATCCCTTTTCTAAAAAGTCAAGATGATATTTCAACATATCTTTTTCATTTAAAATATCTTGTTCCTTCAAAATCTCAAGTAATTCTTCCTCTGTCATTGGTTTTTGATTAACAATTTCAAGTATTGCACGCCTAATAGGATGATTTACTGCTTTTAAATAAAGAGCATGAAATTCCCGGGTTTGATCGGCTGTTTTATCATGTTTGCTCCATGATTCAGAGAGATCTTCTCTTCTTTCTAAAGGCATAAGAAAAATAATAAAACTTACTAATTTAGGATTTCGATTTTAATTGATGGAATGTAGGTTTTAGGCATTTTTTACAAAATATTCTTTAAAATTATTAAAATTCATCTTAATTAGTTTAGAGTCTTTACTTAAAATGATATCACCTAAAATTGTTTTAATTGCATTTTGAGTAATTTTCAAATCATTATACTCAGCTTCATTATGATATTCTTGCTTAAATAAACCTCCAGCCCATGGTTTTAATTTGGGAAAGGGGGTGATATTTCTTTTGCCAAATCTCAATTTTTTTTTTGCTTCTGGAGTTAATGGAATCAGATTTAAATTATTCCAGCGAAGTATTATCCATGGAGCTAATTCATGTAATTTATCAAAATCAAAAACTAAATCATCTCTCCATTCATACAAGTGATCCCAGTTCGCCACTGAAATAAAATTATCCTCTTTTGATTTCAACGCCTCAAAAAATCTCCATACATCTCGATTTGTATTTTCATCAAAAAATTGTTGCCTTTCTCCATATTTAAAAAAATATCCGATAAGCTCAAGAGATTCTAAATTATTAGGATTCTTACTGTTGATTTTAAAATAAATCTCAATTTGCGTTATATCAATTTTATTAGATAACACCGTTTCTTCGTAGATCTTATAAGCTCTATTGAATCCTTTATCAGGATGAGTCTTACCCGAAAAAGTTGGATATAGAACTAAACATGAATATATTTTTTCAATATTATCAGATTGAGCAATAAACCATTCATAATATGATTGAATAGGCTTGTTATACACATTTCTGCGAATATAAAGTAATATTAAAGGCAAAGCAATAGCAATAACTATGATAGTAATGATAAAAAACAAATATAATTCAAACCCACCAAGATCAATTTCTATAAAAGTCCAAATACTGAGAAAGATAAGATAAAATCCAACTATAAAAAAGAAGGAGATTAAATAATTTACCGACATTTTCTCTTTATCATTTTTATTATATAATATCGGAGGTGCGTTCTGCAAGATATATGGCTCTAAATCTTCACTCTTTATGTGCTCTGGCTCAATCAATTTCCAAGTAAAAACTTCCATTTCAATATCCTCATAAAATAAAAATTCATAGAGATTTAAAATTTGTATAAATTAATAAAGTTGATTTGTAATTTTAAATTTCTTCAGTCTCTTTTATAATTAAAAGGATAAATTTTCTAATTTATTTGATTTTTATATATTATAAATAAATATGTTCAAATCTCTTTGAATATGATTGATTTTATTGATTTTCTAAATTACTTAAAACATCAAGATTTCTATGATGAACAAATAGCCCATATTGAGACAATTCCAAAAAAGAAGGCAGAGTTTGGAGAACTAAACCTACCAATAGATAAAAAGTTAAGTAATTGGTTAAAAAATCAAGGGATTATTTTATGGAAACATCAAGCAGATGCAATAAATAGCATACTTGGTAAAAAAAATACTGCTATTATCACTTCAACGGCTTCAGGAAAGACCTTATGCTACAATATCCCCGTCATGAATTCAATTCTTAAAAATCAAAATAACTGCGCTATCTATATTTTTCCTAGAAAAGCTCTTACTCGGGATCAACAGTCTAAACTCCAAGAATTTTTAAAAGATTTAAATTTAAACCCATCTTTAGCCGGTGTTTATGATGGTAGTGTAGAGAAATCTAAAAAAGATCAAATTCTTCGAACTTCAAATATTATTCTAACGAATTCTTACGCATTGCATCAATATCTACCCAGTTTTAAGCGACGTTGGAACCGAATAATAAAAAACCTGAAGTATATTGTTATTGATGAGGTTCATACTTATCGCGGAATTTTTGGCTCCAATTTTGCTTTAATGATTAGAAGATTAAAAAGAATTCTAAATACTCTTAATATAAAACCAATTTGGATTCTTGCAAGTGCAACAATGGGAACAGAAGCAAAAGAATTCATGGAGAAACTAATTGGAGAGGAGGTGAATGTTATTGATAAAGATACTTCACCTACTGGAGAAAAAAAAGTATTATTATGGGATTTACCTTATAATGAAATTCTAAATTCTTATAGATCAGCCCATCAAGAGACTAAAAATATTTACCTGGCACATCTAAAGAAAGGAATTCAAACTTTAACTTTTACAACTTCGCGCAAAATGAGTGAATTGCATGCCATCTGGGCTAAGAACGCTCTTAAATTGGAAATGCCTTCAATTGAAAATAAAGTGCGGAGCTATAGGGCAGGAATAAGAAAAGAAACAAGACGAGAAATTGAAAAAGGTCTGAGAGATAATACAATTCTGGGAGTAAGCTCAACTAATGCACTTGAATTAGGAATGGATATAGGAACCCTCGATGCTACCATAATTTCTGGATTTCCAGGAACAATTTCGAGTTTTCGCCAACAAATTGGAAGAGCAGGCAGAGGAGAGGATATATCTTTTGCAACTTACGTAGCAATGCCAAACCCTCTCGATCTCTTTTATGTTCATCATCCCGAAAAATTATTTGGAGCCCCTAACGAGAAACTTCTTATTACCTTAACTAATAAATACCTTCTTAGAAATCAACTTAGTTGTGCAGCAAATGAAATTCCACTATCTGAAAATGAAAACCTATCATTTGGAATTGAAGATAAACAATATTTTAAAGAAATTTTGAGTGATCTGGTAAATCAAGGACTTATAAATAAAAGAGGTAAAAAATATTTTTGGACAGGTGGATTCTTTCCAAATGGAAGATATAACCTTGACGATTTGTCAGAGAATAATTACAAAATTATTCTAAAATCCAGAGATAAAAAAGAGGAAATTCTAACATCTGAGGATGAGAGTTATATCTTTAGAGATTTACACACTGGTGCAGTATATTTATTTGAAGCGGAGAGTTATTTAGTAGAAGAAATAGACTTTGAACAGAAAAAAGTCTATATTAGAAAATCAGATTTGAATTTTTACACGGAATCATTAAAACATACCGAAATATCACAAATTAAAGTAGACGATGAGATCTTCGATGATAAAATTCATATTTATTATGGAGATGTTAAAGTTAAGCATGATTATTATGCATATAGAGAAGTCGAAACACTTACTCAAGAAATATTGAATTATTACGATTTAGACCTCCCAACCATAGAATTCGAGACAAAAGCATTTTGGTTTTTAATTCCAGAACATCTTGAGAGTGAGCTAGATACTCTTAATTATAATTTGGGGGGCTCTATTCATGCCCTAGAACATGCAATAATTGCAATCTCTCCATTATTTGCATTGATAGATCGATGGGACCTTGGTGGAGTCTCTATTGATGTGGATACATACCATAACCAACCAGTTATTTATGTTTATGATGGTTATAAAGGTGGAATTGGAATCACTGAAAGTTTATACCCAATTATTCGAAAATTACTCAGCACTGCATACGGTTTAATTAAGAATTGTAAATGTAGTTCCTATACAGGTTGTCCTGGTTGTGTAATGAGCCCAAAATGCGGATCAAACAATTTCCCATTAGATAAAGATGGTGCATTATATATTCTAAAATATTTCTTAGAAATTTCTGAAGATTAATTAATATCAAATTCAAAAATAGAATAAATCAAAGATAGAATTGTAGGTTGATGAGGATGAGCGAGAACAATTATCAATTGGATGGGAGATTAGCGAAAAACTAATCCACATCTAAATCAACGATTATTTAAAAAAAATGAGCTAAATTTTATATTTTAGCATTTGATATGTAATTAAAATAAATTGATTCATATATCAAAATCTAATAACAAAATTTCAAAACTATTTGTAATGAACATAATTGCAAAATAGATTAATAAGAGAAATAAATAATGTCAATTAATCACGTTAATGCAAACTCTAAAAAAGAGTTTCAGCTTTTTTTATGGTTTTTCATGGGATATGCAATGTGTTATTTGATTACATTACTCGGAGATTATTTTTCAATTACAATTAGTTATTGGATTTCAGAACTTGATCAGGAAGTATCCTTTGTCATTCCAGCGCAAGATTTAATAGAAATATTCTTGATGGGGCCTGTTTTTGCTGTAATCACATGGAAAGTTTTTAAGAGCATTTTCCTTGATGAACAAACCTTATTAAAAGAAAAATTGTCCACGAAATGGATAACTGCCTTAGAAGTCATATTTTTTGTTTCGGTTTGCACGATGTGCTTAGGAAATGCTATTCATAAAGTCGTCAATGATTTAAATAGACGAGCCTTTGATATTACAAAGATTCTTTCAGACCCTTTTTACGCAGATCTCTATTATGCAATTTATTTTTGGGATGAGATTTTTGGGCATATGGCTTTAGCCGTCCCACTAATGATATTAATGAGTATGTTTATGGGGGGATTATTATTCAGTCCACCTTCGAGAGATTTGAAATGGTTTGAATGGTTATTTATCACACTTGTGGGAATTGGATATGGGATCGTATGGTTTTATGGATTCACTGAAGGTCAAGCAACTTTTGTCCTACTACTAATTAATGTTGGTCTAGTCTTATTTATTGTTGCTACAAAATTAAAAAAAAAAAAATGTATTCGCGATCATCCATTTGTTTGGGTGGTACTAATTGAAGCACTTATTTTCATTACTTGTTCAATAATCTGGGGTTTAATAACAGGTCTTAAACCTTTTTATCCCTTCTTTAAACAACCGGGAGAAGAGCTCTGGATTAAACTGAAATTCTAAATGGTCGAATTTGGATTTAAGACCTTTAAACGAGAACTATGGACAATTAATAAGTTGCTAAAAAAGATATTATTTATATATTTCCTAATCCTATCTATAAAGCAATAAAATTTTATTAAATTGATTTCATATGGTAAAATCTAATAAAAAAATTTCAAAGTTATTAGTAATAGGCCTAATTGCGCTGTTTATAAGTGGTATGAGCTTCATTCTTTTAATTATACCTTCCGGTGGTCAAGGTGGAGATAAGAAAAACATCTTGATACTCAGTAAAGGAACCGATTCTCATTTTCGACAGAGCATACAAGTCGACCAGGATAATTTTGATATTACAATCGTTTCAGATTTAACTCCAATTACCTCGATCGATCCTTCGGTTGATATCATCGTTCTATTTGATGCTTCTTTAGACTCCTCAGAGATATCCCTTATAGGAAATTTCGTGGATAGTGGCGGTTCGTGTATAATCTTTATGGGGCAAAATTTACATAATAATGCTACACTCTTAGAAGATTTTCAAATAATAATTACCGATGCAAATTTTCAAAAAAATAGTGAATCAATGTTATTCGTCGTAGGAGATATTTCACATCCAATTAGCCAAAATATTGATTGGAATTCTGCTCCCGATATGATTATAGGGAATATGACAGCTATTCCAACTCAAGATTTTAACAATTCCATTGACTGTAT